>Ga0247837_1000408_pt1 | contig 90211 bp, 76 predicted proteins | sample LaCtaG_2_FD_187115 | JGI IMG/M metagenome (GOLD analysis project Ga0247837, IMG submission 187115) | Freshwater microbial communities from meromictic Lake La Cruz, Castile-La Mancha, Spain - LaCruzMarch2015_14.5m | ecosystem: Environmental > Aquatic > Freshwater > Lake | place: Spain: Castile-La... | reverse complement strand
TCGGCGAAACCCGCATCGCAATGTTTGACGAAATCATGGGCCGGCTTCACCCAGTCGGCCCACAACTGCAGCAGGAAGGCTGACCTATGTGCCCGGTCTAAGGCTGACCCATGAGTCCGGTTGCACAAACTGCTCCGCAGGCACATCACGAGGAACCAGCAGGTGAGCCCTGAAAAGCGGCGGACCGCCATCGCCTTTCGAAAACATTGCACCCCGGCCGAAGCCGCAGCCTGGGCCCTGTTGCGAACCCGGCCGTTTGGATTGAAGTGGCGCCGTCAGCAGGTCCTGCACGGCTTCATCGTCGACTTCTACTGCCCGGCCATGCGCTTGGCGTTGGAGGTCGATGGCAGCGTTCATGACCATGAGGACGTTCAGTCTGCTGATGCCGAACGAACAAACATCCTGGAGGGGTTCGGGATTCGGGTGCTGCGCGTGACCAACGACGATGTTGAGGCCAGCTGCCTCCGGTCGCTTTCAGCCGCCTTGCAGCATTCAAGATTCCGGTCCCCCCTCGCCCTTCAGGGAGAGGGGCCGGGGGGTGAGGTCACCTCAGGCCGGGAATGAGGAGGTCACCTCAGGCAACTCCCACAGCCCTCGACCAACAACCCTCCTGCAACCTGGGGAAAACCAGCCTTCCCCTTCACCCCACCATTCCTGCACCGATCTCGCCCCCTGTCTTCCACACCACCGGACTGCCACCACAGCGTTCAGAAGCCCCCTGCCCGTACTCCACACACTCCCCAGACCCGATCGGAGATGACGTTCTCAATTGAACACTCTCTTCAATCTTTGGCTGCACCCCAAACCCACAGCAGCCAGCAGCAGTCAGCAGGACCCAGCAGACCTGGCAGACCCTGGCAGACCCTGGCAGACCAGAAACACCGAGGGGGGTTGTTCAGGGAGGGAGTCTCAGCTATAGGCGCCGACGTCGTCGACATCGGGCCCGTCATGGGCCATGAGGCCAGCATGGAACTCCGCATCTCCGTCACCGAGCTTGCTCGCGTGGTGTCTCTCGCCCAGGGCGTCGTTCAGCGCAAGAACACCATGCCGGTGCTCTCGCACCTGTTGCTCGAGGCCGGCACCGACGCCGACGGCAATGGTCGTCTGCAGCTGGTGGCCACGGACCTCGACGTGGGCATCAAGGCCAGCCGTCCCTGCGAAGTGATGAGCCCGGGCTCGGTCACCATCCCCGCCCGCGCCCTGGCCGACATGGTGCGCGTCCTGCCGGGCCCCGACGTCGTCTTGAAGCGCCTGCCCAACCAGCACATCGAAGTGAAGAGCGGCCGCACCAAGGCCCGCCTGATGGCGTTGTCGGCCGATGAATTCCCGTCCCTGCCCGCCTACGAGGCCGCCCACTTCGTCAGCGTCGACCAGACCCTGCTGACCGACATGGTCGACAAGACCCTCTACGCCGCCTCCACCGACGAGACCCGCTACAACCTCAACGGCGTGTTCTTCGAGCCCCCGGCGTCCCCCGACGGCCCCCTGACCATGGTCGCCACCGACGGCCACCGCCTGGTGCGCATCGAGCGGACCTTCGAGGGGGCCTCGAGCTTCCGCCTCAAGGGCCCCGTCATCCTGCCCCGCAAGGGCTTGTCCGAGCTCAAGCGCGTCCTCGACGGCGCCTCCGACGGCCCCGACGGCCCCGGCCGCATCGAGCTTGGTTTCCACGACAACCACGCCGTCGTGCGCAAGGGCAACACCCTGCTCGGCATGCGTCTCGTCGAGGGCCAGTTCCCCGACTACAAGCAGGTCATCCCCAAGCTCGCCGACAAGATTGTGCGCGTCACCCGCGCTGAGCTCGTCGAGAGCCTCAAGCGCGTCAGCGTGCTGTCGGCGGACAAGCTCCAGCCCGTCAAGCTGGCCATCGCCAAGGACCAGCTCGTCGTCAGCTGCACCAACCCCGAAACGGGCGAAATCTCCGACGACGTGCCGGTGGAGTACGCGGGTCAGAGCCTGGAAGTGGCCTTCAACGCCCGCTACCTGGTGGAAGCCCTGGCCTCCCTCGACGACAAAAACGTCCTGGTCAAGGTCACCGACAACCTCTCCCCCGGCCTGCTGGTGGGGGTTGATGAGCCGCGGCACCTCTGTGTCGTGATGCCGATGCGGCTGTGATGGGAACCGGGGGGTTTTGGGGCGGGGGCCGCCACATGTTCGACAGGTCGCTGACGCAGTTGAGCAAGCGCTTCACGCGTGATGTTCATGCCAGTCAACCGCTGACGCGTTTGCGCACGGCAGCGGTGTCGCTGACGGTGATGACGTCGTTGCTGTCATCGGCGCCGGTCATGGCGTCGTCGGTCGGACCGTCGGCCGGGGTTGGCGTGGTCGGCGTCGTCGCCGTCGACGCCGCGGCCGACGTGGTCGCCGAAGAAGTCCGCCACCAGCTCCAATCGGGGGTCCAGACGCCCGGTGTGAACGTGCTGACGGACGTGACCCTGCGGGAGCGGCTGGCGCCGCCAGCAGGGCCCACCGTCGACCTCGCCACCGCCAAAGCCACCCTCGAAGCCGCCGACACCGCCTTCAACGCCGTCGAGCATGAGCGCTCGGTGGCCATGCTGGAGTCCCTCATCGAGCAGCTCGAGAAGGATTCGGTCTTCTCCGTCGAGAAGCGCGAGCTCCTGCAGACTGCCCGCCTGCAATGCGCCCGCCGGCTGATGGGCATCGCTGGACCCACAGAGACCGGCAAGGCCGAGAGCAAAAACGGCGTCCGCGCCAAGGGCCACCTCGAAGCGGCCCTGCGCCTCGACGGCAACATCGTCCTCGATGCCCAAAGTGCGGCCCCCAAGCTGCGGGCCCTGCTGCAGTCGGCCCAGGAGAGCGTCAAGGCTGGCACCCACGCCGCCATGGCCGTGGAGTCCCGACCGGCGGGGGCCACCGTCTACCTCGACGGCCGGCCCATGGGGAAAACCCCCCTGGTGACCGGGCCGATGGTGTCGTCGGGTCGCTACCGCCTGTGGCTTGAGAAGGACGGCCGGCGCAGCCACACCCGCGTCGTCGACGTCACCGAAAGCGCCCTCGGGGCCACCATCAACATCGTTGTCGAGGGAGCCCTGCGGCCGGCGGGGCCCGGCCTCACCATGCCCATGGAGCCCTTTGACGTCGACGACATCCAGAGCCTGGCCCGTCGTCTCGGCGTCGACCGGCTGGTCGTCATCGGTCCTGCCGACGGCGCCGCCGGTGCCGCCGGTGCCGCCGGTGCCGCCGGTGCTGCCGTCGACAGCAGCGCCGGCGCGTGGACCCTGACGGTCTTTCACAAAGACGGCACCGTGGTGCACGGCGACCACAGCAGCGCCGAGCATCCCCTGCAGACCGCCGACCAGCTCGTGGCATCGTTGACGGGGCCCGAGTCGGTGGTGCCGCCGTCGGCCGCCCTCTACCGGGCCGTGGCCCCAGGCGCTGCCATCACCGCCACCGACGGCGACGACGGGGCCGGTGTGCCCTGGCTCGCCATCGGGGTCGGCGTGGGCGCCGCCGTGGTGGTGGGAGCGGTGACGGCGACGGTGCTGGTGTTGACGACCACAGACACCGTCAGCGTGCGGATTGTCGACGTGGTCCAGCGATGAGGGCAACCATGAAACCCACACCGACGAAGTCACCGACGTTGTCCGCGCCCGCTATGACGCGATGTGTCACAGGCCCTGTCCTCATGGGCAGCGCCGTCGTGGCCATCACCACCCTGTCCGGCTGCGAACGCCGGCTGTTCGACGTCGACCTCACCATTGTTGAAGCCCGGACGGTTGCCCAAGACTTCAACGACGTCACCATCAGCCACAGCACCGTCGGCGACGTTGGCGACGAAAACGGCGGATTCAACGAAAAGCCCTTCGAGTTCAGCGACGAGGCCACCGAGGTCCGCTTCGAGGTCAAATACCTCGATGGTGACTTCTCGCTGGTGGCCTTCGGCAGGACCAGGCCCTTCGCCGTTCCCGACATCGGCGGCGTCATCCCGGCGACCGTTCTCATGGCGCCCGCCAACGAGGTGGGTGTCCTCAGCACTGTTCCCCCGGCCCTTGGCGGTGATGCCTGCGTCGCCGACGATGGTCTGGGCCGGGTGTTTCTGACGGGTGGCAGTGCATCCAGCCAGGCCTACGTTCTCGACGACCGTTTCGATGTGCTGGGCCTGCGCGGGGGATTTCCCGACGGTGTGGGTGGCGTGGGCTGCGCCGCCAACGCCGGCGTCGTCGCTGTGACCGGCGGGTGCACCGCCGATGCCGCGTCCACCATTGTGCTCATCGACCTTGAGGGGGTTCAGGCCACCATCGAGCCTGCCGCCCTCAGCGAGCCCTGTGGGGCCGCTGCAGCACCCCGCAGTGATGGCCTGGTGTGGCTCATCGACGGCGACCATCGCCTGACCACCGTCGGCAACGATGGCGCCGTCCGCGCCAACGTGGCCGGGCCACGGGCCGGCGTGCGGCGGGGCTTCGAGGTCACCGCCGCCGACGCCGTGGTCTTCATCCTCGACGGCGAACTCCACTACGCCGACACCACCCTGGTTCCCCTCGGGTCGGCCATTGCCCTGGGTCGCCACGGCAGCGACGTCCTTGTCCTCGACGACGATGGCCTGGTCGCCAGCATCGAAAACGCCACCACCCGTCCCCTGGCGGGGGTCGCGTCCATCGCTGAAGACGACATCGCCCACTTCGTCGTCACCGACGACGGCACCTTCGTGGGCCTGAGCGTCGACGGCACCACCCTGCACGTCGTCGGCAGTGTCAACGCCGGCGGCGCGGTCCGCACGGTGTCGACGACGGTGACCGGCGCCACCCGGGTGGCGGCCCTGCCCGGCGGCACCATCGTCATCGGCGGCGCCAACGTCGCGGGCCTGCAGACCGTGGCCTTCACGCCCTGACGTCGTGCTGCTGCCAGCAGGCGCGCGGCGCCGGGCCACATGGTACGATGCCGTATGAACCGCCGCGTCCTTCCCGCTGCGCTCCTCTTCCTGACGGCCACCTCGTGCGTTGAGCCTGGTGTCGACGTCCCAAACCCCCTGACAAACCCCGAGGACGGGCCACCGGCGGGCAACCAGAACCCCGAGGCGACCTGTGAGGTGCCGGCGTCGGCGGGACTGGCGGATGCCAGCACCCCGAGGACGGTGGTGGGCGCGGGGACCCCCGAGAGCTGTACCTCCGGGGCCTTCGTCGACGCCGTGGCCGGCGGTGGCGTCATCACCTTTGACTGCGGGCCCGAGCCCCACACCATCACCCTCGACGAGACCGCCAAGGTCTTCAACAACACGGGTCCAGAGATTGTCATCGACGGCGCCGGCCTCGTCACCCTGTCGGGCGGGGGTGCCCGGCGCATCCTCTACATGAACACCTGCGACGAGGCCCAGGTCTGGACCACGCCCAACTGCGACAACCAGGACCACCCGCGTCTGACGTTGCAGAACATCACGTTCATCGACGGGGACTCCCGCGCCGACGAAGAATTCGACGGTGGCGGTGCGTTGTTCGTGCGCGGCGGGCGCCTGAAGCTCGTCAACACGCGCTTCTTCAACAACCGCTGTGCGGACGTCGGGGCCGACGTCGGCGGTGGCGGGGTGCGGGTCTTTGATCAGTTCGATGACCAGCCGGTCTTCGCCGTCAACACCACCTTCGGCGGCGCCGAGGGCTTCGGCAACACCTGCGCCAATGGCGGTGGCGTCAGCAGCATCGGCGTGAGCTGGACGTTCTTGAACAGCCTGTTGTCGTTCAACCACGCCATCGGCAACGGCGGCAACCCCGCCCAGGACGGCACGCCGGGGGGCGGCAGCGGCGGCGCCATCTACAACGACGGCAACCGCATGACGCTGAACCTGTGCGGCACGCGCATCGAGAACAACGACGTCGTGCAACACGGCAGCGCCATCTTCTTTGTGAGCAACGACCACTCGGGGGATGTCCGCATCGACCGCGGCCACATCACCAACAACGTCGGCGGCAGCTGGTACCCGACGTACGACCAGATCAGCGGCCACGAGGACACGCCCATCGCGGTGACGAACTCCGTCATCGGTGATCAGACCATTCCGTAGCGCAGTCAGGGACGGACGAGCCGGATGTCGACGGCGTCGACGGCGAGGGGATCTCTGCTCTCGTCGGGCGAGATGGACACGCGAGTGTGTCCTCCGTCGTCGACAATGGGCATCATCGTGAAGCCGGGCAGCTGTGGGTCCGGCAAGGCGATCGGGAGGTCGGCGCGAGGGGCCTCGACGCTGTGTGGCGTTGCGGCGCTGACGTTGACCGCCAGGTCGCGAAAGCCGCTGGCGGCCTCGAGGCTCACATCGATGACCAGACCGGCGCGCTCATTGTCCCCGAGCAGAAAGTCCCAGGTGTCGGGCAGGGATTGGGGGCCCTGGTCGCCGCTGAACACCACGAGGCGCTTCAAGCGGCCGTCGAAGAAGCCGGCGTGTGCGGACCGTGGGCCTGGGCCGCGGGCGCCAAATGGATCGGCGGGCAGGTGTTGTCGCCAAATCCCCTGCTGGAGCTCGAAAGACCACAGGTCGTCGAGGAGGGTCGAGCCCGATTGGCCCCCGTGCAACCACACCCGCTTGAGCCCGAAGGCCAACACGGGGTGTTGGCGCGCTGGTGGCGCGTCGGGGCCTTTGACCTCGAGGACTTGCCACTCGCCGTCCCCGAGGCGCCACAGGGCGCCGGCCGTCCACAGCACCACGGCGTCGTCGGCCACGGTCATGACGGCGCCGGCAGAGCTGGCGGGGCCGACCATCACCTTGCAGTTCCATTGCAGGTCGGCGCCGGTGGCGTCGTCGAGCACGCAGGTCTCCAACGAGTTTCCGGCAGACGTCACGCCGCCAAAGAGGATGACTCGTCCGGAACGACCGTCCACAGCCATGGCGGGGCTGACCCTTGGGGTGAGGTTGAGGTTGGTCAGCTCCTCGGGGGTGTCCAGCTCTCGCCGCCAACGCAGAGCATTGGTCCGCCGAAGCCCGCGATCGTCGAAGCCGCCGATGATCAAACACTGGTTCTCGTCGAGGCAGACGGCGCCGGCGCGCTCCACGGGAGGCATCGTGCCCAACAGCTTCCACGCTTCGCCCAACTCCCAGACCTCGCCAGATGGCGAGGTCCCGTTGGTCCCGCCAAAGGCAAACATGACGTCGCCGGTGGTGGCGGTGGCGGCGTGCCGTCTGGCGCTCGGCAGATTGAGCAGGCCCACCTCGCGCCACTCTTCAAAAAACAGAAAGGTCCCGTCGAGGAGCGTGTCGTCGTCATCAATGCCGCCAAAGAAGAGCGGCTTGCCTTCGAACAGGCCGCACCCACCAGTGACCAGCGGCCCCGGCAGTGGCGAAAACGGCGAGGGGCGCACACCGTCGCGAATGGTGATGGCGTCCAGGAACGCCGACCGCTCATTGGTCCCTCCGAGCACTTCAATCTCGCCATGGCCCGGCAACGCACAGCCCCCCGCCCGAGGCGCCGGCAGCGAACGGACCTCGATGCCGTCGCGACGCACAATGAGCACGTCGGCGCTCAGGGTGCTTTGGGCGTCGAACCCACCCGCGATGATGAGTTCGCCGAGGTCGTTGAAGGCCGCCGCGCCGCCGGTGACGGCGGGTCCATCGGCGACGACGGACCACGTCCCGCCATTGTTCGACGACCGCCAATGCTCACCGCTCACGCCCCGGGTGGCGAGGCCGCCGTAGACGACGAACTCGTTGGAGCCCCGGTCAAAACCAAAGGCCATGTCCCGGCGTGGTGTGGGGGTCTGGCCTGGCTCGCCGACCACCTTCCAGTTGAGTCCGTCCCAGGCCCAAACGTCGTCGAGCAAACCGTCGACACCGTCGCCCCCGTACAGAAAGAGGCGATCGTCGTCGCTGGTGAGCGCCGCACCGCAGCGGGCCGGGGGCACGCGTCGGTCCTCACCGATGAGGGGAACCCAGCCGCGGCCATCAAAGAACCAGGCCTCGTCGCTGGGCCCGTCGCTGGTGCAGCCGCCAAAGAGGTAGACGGTGTCGCGATGGGTCGTCGAGGCCACCCCCGCCCGCGGCGTCGGTGGTGGCTTTGGACCCGAGTCCTGCCAGCGACCCTCCGCCAGGGCCTCCAGAAGCACCCCATCTTGCTGCGCGACGACGACGCCGTTGAGTTCTTCGGCGGAGGGGTCCTCGTCGACGAGGGTCAATTGTCGACGCAGCTCAAGGCGGTGGGGGTTTGAAGCGTCGGAGCCAATCACCCGGCCGTTGAGACCGGCGAAGAACTCGGTGCGGGGCGTGACCCCCCGGGCCGTCGAGACGTTGCCGGCCTCGTCGTAGACCTGCAGGAAGACGCGGTCGAGGTCGCGAACAAGGGCGAGGGACACCACGCCCGCGAGAGGGCCGCTGGCCAGGCGAACCAGGTCTCGGTCGTCGAGGGCGACCGAGATGGTGTGACCGGCACGACCGGGCAAGCTCCCCCTCGAGGCCACCCGGTGGAAGGGTGCGGCGCCGCTGACGCTGCCGTGGGGCGCCCGCTCGTGGACGAGGATGGCGCGCTCCCGGGCATCAAGGGGGGCTGGCGGAACGAGGTCGACGGCGAAGGTGCTCAGCGGCAGCGTCGCGACGTTGCCGACCAGGTCCTCGTGGTCGACGAGGATGGTCTGGGCGCCGTTGGTGAAGCTGCTGCTGCGAAACGTCGCGCTGAACGATGTGCCGCTGCCGTCGACGGCGTCGGGGATGACGGCGCCGGCCTGCAACTGGAACGTCGGCAGGTCGACGGTGCGCTCCGACAAGACCCAGGCAATGGTGACGAGGCCACCATCGCCGACGGCGTTTGGCAGGGACACGGGTGCGTTCTGCGGCGCACGAATGGCCACCTGGGTGGTGCCCGGGACCACCGCGGGAGGCGTCTGGTCGACGAGGATGGCCTGGTTGAGCCGCGCGAAGGTGAGGTTGCCGAGCTCATCCACCGCGGTGGCGGTCACGAACGTCACGCCCTCGACGTCGCCAGCGTTGACGACGTGGGTGGCGCGAAAATGGCCCGCGTTGTCGTCAAAGACGATGTCCATGATCGAGCCGCCGAAGCGAAACGACGGCGTCTCCAGCAGCGGCCCGGCCACATCGGCTTCGACGACGATGACGTCACCCGCTTTGGCGGCGCTGCCGTCTGGCACCCGGGCATTGGTCGACAGCGCCGAGCCAGTGACGACGGGGCCGACACCGTCAATGGCCACGGTCAACACCGGCGACAACACGCTGGTGCGGCTGTTGCCGAGGTCATCGACGAGGCGGACGGTCTCGATGGTCAGCGCACCCGTCGCTGGCGCCGTCAGGGTCAGGCCGAGGGTGCTGCCGGGGTCGCGCACAACGACGACGCCCGTGCTGAAGCCAAGCTCGGCCTCGGCGAGCGACTCGTCGGCCAGCAGGGCGAACTGCACGGTGGTGCCGGGACGGGCGGCGTCTCGACCAAAGGAGGCGCTCAGAACCCGTGGCCCCTCGCCGTCGAGGGTGACGAGGACCGTCTCGGTGCTGCTGTTGCCCGCGACGTCGCGGGCGGTCACCGTGACGGGGCGGGTGCCGTCGCTGTCGGTGTCAAAGACGGGCAGACGACAGCTGAAGTCGCCCCCGGCGACGACGTCGCAGCCCGAGCCACGGCCGGCAAAGGTGGCGACGACGACGGCTCCCGGTTCGTCGAGGGTGCCGGTGATGGTGATGACATTGCCGTTCTGGCGACGGACCCGCGCCGACCGGGTGGCCACGTCGCGCAGGCCGGGGGCCCGGTTGTCGACGTCGAGGGTGGCAAGGCGTGGTCCCGGCAGCAGCACCTCGTTGCCGGCGAGGTCGGTGATGAGAAAGGGCGCGACCACCACGAGTTCGGGCGTCTCTTCGGTGACGACCAGGGTCCAGGTGAAGGTGGCGCCGGACTGGCTGACGAAGGTCAGGGGCACGTTGACGGCGAGACCAGGCAGGTCGCCGTTGGCGTCGACGCGCAGCGCCTCGCTGAAGGTCATTTGCAGGGTGACGGTGCTGCCGAGGCGGGCCTGCGGCGGGTTGAAGGTCGCATCAAGCAGCGTCGGCGCACGGGCATCAACGAGGACCGAGCCCAGCTCGGCGCGCAATTCATTGCCGACGGTGTCGACAGCGCTGACGATGACGTCGTAGCGGCCTTCGGCGCCAAGGGCTGTCACCGGGATCGTGATGTCGTACGGACCGGCGCCATCTCCAACCACGGTGGCATCGACGACCTCGTCAAAGCGGTTGACGCTGACGCCAGCGACGACGACGGCCTCGTCGAACGAGAAGCGCCCGCCGATGGTGTCTCCCTCGCGGACCTGGGCTGTGGGGGGCTCATCAATGCGCAGCTGCGGTGGGGTGCGGTCGATGCGCACCGTGAAGGGCGGCAGCGTGGCGACGTTGCCGGCGGCGTCGACGAAGCCACCCGGGGTGACCGTGAGGTCGACGTCTGCCCCGGGATCGGGCACGAGCCAGCTCCAGCCGAAGGCGGTGCCACTGCCCACGTCGGGAAGCAGGTTGTCGGTGCCGACGGTGGTCGACGGGGCCGTCACGGTCTCGTCGCTGGTGACAATGAAGCGGACGAGGTCGCGGGGACGCACCCTGGTGGGCGGCGTTTGCAGGGTCAGGGTCGGCGTCACCAGGTCGACGACGACGACGCCGACGTCGACATCGCCACTGTCATTGCCGGCCTCGTCGTGGCCACCGAGGCGCAGGGTCAGCTGGCCATCGGTGAAGCGCTCGTCGACGACCGTGCGGGCCCGCACCCGCAGGCCCGAGCGGGTGACGTCGAGGTCGACGCTGCTGCCGTCGGCGAGCACCGCGCGGGCGCGGACGTCGGCATCGGCATCGAGGAGGGCGTCCACCCCGATCTCCACCCCGCGCGTCGCCGTGGTGCGCACCAGGGCCACTTCCGTGAAGGCTGGCGCCTGCAGGTCGACGACGAAACTGCCCACGGCAGTGGTGGCGGCCCGCCCCAGAGCGTCCAGCAGGGTGACTGTGACGATGGCGGCGCCGGGAGCCTCGGTGCCGTCGGTGGCGTAGCTGAAGCGGTAGCGGCTGCCTTCGACGCCCACCCCATCGAAACGCACCGGACGACCAACGTCGGCCTCCACCACCGGGGTGCCGGTGGCGTTGCCGCCGACGGTGAAGGAGAGCTCCACCGTGCCGCGTCCCACCACGGCCGGCGAAATCGTCGCCTCGAGGATTTCTGGCGGGTCGCTCCGCAACGCCTCGACAGGAGCGCAGCGCCCAAGGACGCAGACGTCGTCGCCGGGGCAGTCGTCATCGGTGACGCACGACAGCGCTGCATCAGGAGGCAGGGCGGCGTCGAAGAGGCAGCCGCTGGCGGATACGGCGCACAGGAGGGGAGCGACCACGATGAGACGCATGTCACAGCGTACGCCGCCGCTTTGGGCCGCCGCCGGAGAGCACCATCTCGAGGCAGGGCTGGATGTACGGGCGACTCGCACATGACAGGGCTGATGTCGTTGTCATGACCACACCTGGCTCAACAGTGCGGGTCGCCGGCCGACCAACGCAAGGCCTGGGACCGCCTGGTGGCGAGGTAATGCCCGTTGATGCCTGTCGATAAGCGTGGCCCCGCTGGCGGACTGGCTCTCGTCGTCAGGGCACGCCGGGCTGCAGCTCGACCACGAAGCCCTGGCAGGTGTCAGCGGCGAACGCGTGCCCGTCGGCGACGGCGAGGGCCGACATGCACAGGGTTGAGTTCTCGGGAAACGCCGCGCGGTCGCCGCCGCCAAAGATCGTGAAGACGCGGTCGTCGCCGTCAGCGTCGTCGTCGCCGTCGACGTTGGCCACCAGCCGGACGGTGGTGGTCGACGTGACAAACAGGTTGCCGTGCTCATCGAGGGCGAGCTGGCGGGGGGCGTTGACCGGGAAGAGCCGCGCCGGGCTGCCCTCGCCAGCCGAAGAGACCGAACCGTCGCCGATGACGATGTCGGTTGCATCGTCGATGACGCGCAGCACCCGGTGGTTGTCGGTGTCGGCGACATAGAGGGCGCCGCTGGTGGGAGACAGCGCCACGTGGTCGGGGTGGTTGAGGAAGCCGCGGAAGCTCCCCCGGGTCCCGCACACGCCGGCGACGGTCCCCAGCACCAGGCCGTCGCGATCGACGCGACGCACGCAGTGGTTGTCCTCTTCGGCGACGACGAAGCTGTCGTCGACGATGTCGTAGGCGATGCCGGCGGGGGTCACGAGGGTCGTGTTGATCGAGGTGCTGGTCCAGCGCGCGGGGTCGTCGGTGATGCCGTCGTCGTCGACGTCGACGTCGATGATGCGCAACGTCCCCGTGCCGACCTCGGTGATGACAAGCGTCAGCGCGACGGGATCGAAGGCGATGCCCCGCGCGTCGTCCAGCAGGGGAGAAAACGCCGCCAGCCCGGGGGCTCCCGAGGGTTGGGGGTAGCCGACGACCACGTCGACGACGCCGCCCACGCCGGCCCCGCGATCAAGGCGCATGACCCGCCCGTCGCCGCCGACCGACAGCAACGTGCCATCCATCGATGCCAGGGCGCGGGGGGCGTAGAGCTGGGCGCCCTCGAAGGGCCCGGGCCCGGGTGGGTGGACGGGTCCAGCCACGGTCGTGATGGTGCCGATGCCGCCGTCGAACACGACGCGCCGAATGCGCCGCGCGGTGCCCTCGGCGATGAAGACGTCGCCGCCAGGGCCGACGGTGGCAGAGGCCAGCGCCGAGAACTGGGCGTCGAGCGCGGGTCCGCCATCGCCGGCAAAGCCAAAGCCGCCCGTGCCGGCAACGGTGTCGATGGTGCCCGCGCCAGCGTCGTCGAACGCGACCCGTCGCACGCGGTTGTTGGAGTCGCCGATGAAGATCTGGCCGAGGGCGTCGACGGAGGCACTGAAGGGGAGCGCGAGCTGGGCACTGATTGCCGGGCCCCCGTCGCCGCTGAAGCCAGAGATCCCCGTCCCGGCCACGGTGGTGATGATGCCGACACCAGCCCCGTCGAAGGTGACGCGCCGGATGCGCCGGTTGCCGGTATCGGCGATGATCAGGCGGCCGACGCCATCGACGTCGACGCCAAACGGAGTTCTGAGCTGGGCGCCAAGCGCCGGCCCCTCGTCGCCCGCGAAGCCCGCCGTGCCGTTGCCGTCCACGGTGGTGATGGTGCCCAGACCAGAGGCGTCGAAGGTGATGCGCCGAATGCGATTGCCATCGGCGATGAAGAGCTGGTCGTCGTCGTCGACGGCGAGGCCGGCGGGGGCGGCGATCTGGGCGTCTTGCGCGGGTCCGCCGTCGCCGGAGAAGCCCCCTGTTCCGGTGCCGGCGATGGTGGTGATGGTGCCGGTGCCGTCGGCGTCAAAAGTGACGCAGCGGATGCGGCTGTTGAAGCGATCGCCGATGAACAGGCGCCCGAGGGAGTCGACGGCGACGCCAGCCGGGCGTGCGAGCTTCGCGCTCGTCGCGGGCCCACCGTCGCCCGAGAAACCAAAAGCGCCCGTGCCAGCGACCGTGGTGATGGTCCCCACACCACGCTCATCGAAGGTGATGCGCCGGACGCGGTTGTTGGCCGTATCGGCAACAAAGACCTGCCCGAGGGCGTCCTGGGTGACGGCCCCCGGGTCGTTGAGCACCCCGCTGGTGGCAGGTCCTTCATCACCGAGGAAGCCGTCGGTGCCGTTCCCCGCCACCGTCGCGATGGTGCCCACGCCGAGCGCGTCGAAGGTGATGCGGCGGACGCGCTGGTTGCCTGCGTCAGCGAAAAATATCGTGCCGTCGCCGTCAACGGCGATGCCCTCGGGGGAGGTGAGCTCCGCACTGGCTGCCGGTCCACCGTCGCCAGAGAAGTTCCCGCCGCCCACGCCGGCCACGGTGGCGATGGTGCCGATGCCGTCGTCGTCGAAGGTGACGCGTCGGATGCGGCTGTTGCCGCCATCCGCGATGTAGAGCCGGCCGGCGCCGTCGACGGTGAGGCTTTTGGGTCCGCTGACCTGGGCGCTGGTCGCGAGTCCGTCGTCGCCGGAGAAGCCGGGCACACCGGTGCCCACGATGGTGTCGACAACGCCAGCGCCTGCGGCATTGAAGTTGATGCGCCGGATGCGCGCGTTGGACCTGTCAGAGACCAACACGCGGCCCTGGCCGTCGATGGCGACGTCGGTGGGGAACTGAAACGCCGCGCTGGTCGCTGGTCCGCCGTCCCCCGAGAACCCGCGGACCCCGCTGCCCGCCACGGTCGTGATGATGCCGCCGCCGTCGTCGTTGAAGGTGACCCGCCGGAGGCGATTGTTTCCCACATCGGCGATCAAGAGGCGCCCCAGCGCGTCCACCGCCAGGCCGTCAGGCCCGTTCAGCCCCGCGCTGGTGGCTGGTCCGCCATCCCCCGAGAACCCGCGCACCCCGATGCCGGCCACAGTGGTGATGGTGCCGTCGACGTCGACGCGCCGCACGCTGCCCTCGCCGTCAGAGATGTACAGGCGACCGAGGGTGTCGACCGCCAGGCCCGTGGGACTGCCGAGCGCTGCGCTGGTGGCGGGGCCGCCATCGCCGCTGCTGCCGAACAAGCCGTTGCCGGCCACGACGGTGGTCGAACCATCCGCGTCGACGCGGCGGACCCGTCGGTTGAAGCGATCGGCGATGAACAGCCGGCCCAGCCCGTCGACCGCCAGGCCCCCCGGGCGGTTCAGGGCGGTCCCCGTCGCCGTCCCGCCTTCCAGTCGCCCACTGACCAGCAGCGTGGCCAACCACGTCTGGGCGCGGCAGGCATCGCAACCGTCGCCGGGGTTGCCGTTGCCGTCGTCGCAGGCCTCGGCGTCGTCGATGACGCGGTCACCGCAGATCTCGATCTTCGCGCAGTCACCGCGGCAGCCGTCGCCGCCTGCCGTGTTGCCGTCGTCGCAGGCCTCCCCGGTGTCTGTCACCGCGTCGCCGCACGACGCCCGCGCACAGGTCGTGCGACAGGCGTCGGCCCCGTCGTCGTCGTTGAGGAGACCGTCGTCGCATTCTTCGCCGACATCGCGGGTCCCGTCGCCGCAGCGGGCCGGGAGACAGCTGGTGCGGCAGGCGTTGGCCCGCACGTCGGAGTTGGCGACGCCGTCGTCACACAGCTCGGCGGTGTCGACCACGCCGTCCCCGCACCCCGGCAGCGCGCAGGTCCCGAAGGGGGAGCTGCTGCGGCAGGCGTCGGCGCCATCGTCGGCGTTGCGGGGGCCGTCGTCGCATTGTTCGTCGTCGTCGAGGACGCCATCGCCGCAGCCCGCCGGCAGGCAGGTGGTGCGGCAGGCGTCGGGGGCGAGGTCGTCGTTGGCCACCCCGTCGTCGCAGGTCTCGATACCCGTGACGACGCCGTCACCGCAGCGGGGCACCGAGCACACGGCCCCCACGCAGATGCGCCCGCCGCCGCAGTCGTTGCCGTCGGGCCGGGCGCGCGCGTTGCGGTCAATCACGTCGATGCACAGGCTGTCGAGGGGGATGCATGTGCCCCGCTCGACAAGGCACACACTCTGCGCGGGGCACTCCAGGCCACCAGCGCACGACAGGGGAGCGTCGGCGGGGACCTCGGGGTCGAAGACACAGCCGGCGACGTCAGCGACGACGTCGAAGGCGACGACGACGACCATGACCCGGATCAACAGCTGCTGCGCAGAGTTCATGGGACCGCCCGTGGCGCCGCGAGCACCTGCCGGCGGAGGGGGAACAGCCTGCTGCCGCTGCCGGAGGCTGAACAATCCAAGTCATTGGCGCCGCGCCAAAGACTTGGATACACAGAACAATTCGACCGCTCCGCGGTCGAAACCGCCGCCCGAGCATGATGGGCATGCTCCCGCTCACAACCTGTTGGCGGGAGGACAAGCGTAGGTCGATACCCCCGGTGAGGCAATTGAACCACACCGGTGGGACGGGGCAGGTGTTGCCAGAATCGCCATTCTCATTGCCGGTTCCCTCGGGCCTTTGGCGAGGTGCCTGACGTCGACAGCATCACGTTTGGCTGACGGCCTGGTCGGGAGCGTCGGCGGCGCGCTGCCCTGCCCTGAAGGACGTCGGCATCACGTCGGCATCACGTCGGCATCACGTCGGCATCACGTCGGCATCACGTCGGCTTACGGCCTGGTCGGGAGCGTGCGCCGCCGCGGATGGCGGCGAAGACGAAATAGAGGCCGATGCCGGCGGCGACGACGCCGATGTACACGCGGTTGGCGGCGCCGGCCACTCTGGCGTTGGTGGGGTCTTCGGGGTCACGCTTCAGCTCGATGGTTTGTCCGATGGTGAACGCAAACCGATCGGGGTCCGTCACCGAGAGCTGATGGGTGCCGCCTCCGACGCTCTGCCACGCCACTGTCGCCGTCGAGAATGGCACCCCGTTTCCGTCCCGCCCTTCGCCGATGGCGACGACTGTGCCGTCAACACTTTCGCGAGCGTTGAACGCCATCGCGCTGCGCAAGAGCGTGGCGCTGCCGAAGAAGCACAAGGCAGCGACAACGAGCGACACGACGAATTCAAGACGAATCTTGCCCATGATGCCGATGGTACTCCGGGTGCGAGTCGCCCATACATCCGGCTGAACAGGGCGGGTCAGGCCCGCAGGCCCATGGGGACCCGCGCTAGCATCTGACGATGCGCGTTCCTCCAGCCCTCGCAGTGTCGGTGGCCCTGGCTTCAACCCTGGCGTTGGCTGCGGTGATTCCGTGGCCCCCCTGGCGGCTGATGGCACCGACGACGCCGTCAGCAGCGGCCCTGCTGGCGCCACCGCTGCCGGTGCCGGCCGTCCCCGTCGAGGTGCCCCCGCCGGTTGAAGCGGCGCCAGAACCGGCGCCCATGATTCACGGCGGCCTTGATATGCGCCTCGGCACCCTGGAGTTGCCCGCCGGCGCCGACAGCGAGCCGATGGGCATCACGGGCGTGGTCGAGTTGGGCGGCATGGTCGAACTTGTGTGGACCAGCAAGGCGCGCCCAAAGCCAGGCTTCGTCCAGACCATCATCACGGCGCCGAAGGTCGAGGGTCTTCCTTCGGCAACGGTCGTACGCATTGGAGGCCTGAAGGGTCGTTCACCGTGGGTGGCCGAGCTGTTCACCACCGAGACAACCCTGCAGGCGCGCCTGCATCCTGCCAGTGCGGCCGACCTGCGGCGGGCAGCGTCCCAACGCAAGGCCTGGGACCGCCTGGTGGCGAGGTCCAGGGCCGACAGCGAGCCCGTGGCCGTCGACGCCTATCGCTGACGGCCATCCGCGCTGATTCCCGCCCATCGGCCCGTTCTCGATGAGCCGACAGCGGTGTCAGTGCGGCCGTCCCAGGGCGAGGTCCAGGTTGAAGGCGGCACTGATGAGGGCCAGGTGGGTGAAGGCCTGGGGAAAGTTGCCGAGGGCCTCGCCACGGGGGCCAATCTCTTCTGAATAGAGCCCGAGGTGGTTGGCGTAGGTGAGCATCTTCTCGAAGATCAAGCGCGCCTCGTCCGTTCGCCCCGCCCTGGTCAGGGCTTCGACCAGCCAGAAGGTGCAAATCGAAAACGTGCCTTCTTCGCCCGCCAGGCCATCACCCGCCTCGTCAACGACGTACCGGTAGACGAGGGAGTCGCTCATGAGGTGCTTCATGGTCGCATCGAGCGTCGCCGTCATGCGCGGGTCCGATGGTGCGAGAAAGAACACCAGGGGCATCGTGAGATTGGCAGCATCGAGGGTCGATGAGCCGTAGGCCTGCACGAAGCTCTGGCGTTCCTCACTCCAGCCCTGGCGCATGATTTCTTCGTAGATCTCGTCGCGCGTCTCAAGCCACCGCTGCCGTGGTGCTGGAAAGGAGCGCTTGTCGGCGAGCCGGATGGCCCGATCAAGCGCCACCCAACTCATGACCTTGGAATACACGAAGTGCTGCCGCCCGCCGCGGACCTCCCAGATCCCCTCGTCCGGACGATGCCAGTTGTCGCAGACCCAATCGATGCACCGGCGAAGATTGAGCCAGAGATCGAATCCGATCGGCGCCCCGTGCTTGTTGAACAGGTACACCGCGTCCATCAGCTCGCCGTAGATGTCGAGCTGGAGCTGATTGTAGGCGCCATTGCCAATGCGCACCGGCGAGGACTTCCGGTAGCCCTCGAGGTGATCGAGGGTCTGCTCGGTCAGCGAATGATCACCATGAATCGAGTACATGATCTGGAGCGGTGACCCACTCGGGTGCAGCTCCTGGAGTCTGGCCTTCAGCCAGTCCATGAAGGCGCTGGCTTCGTCGGTGAAGCCGATTCGCAAGAGCCCATAGAGGGTGAAGCTGGCATCGCGAATCCACGTGTAGCGATAATCCCAGTTGCGCACCCCACCAATGCCCTCGGGCAACGACGTCGTCGGTGCCGCCACGATGGCGCCGGTCGGCGCGAAGGTCAGCAGCTTCAAGGTGAGCGCGGAGCGGTTCACCATCTCGCGCCAGCGGCCGCGGTAGGTCGACTTCGACAGCCAGCCTCGCCAAAACTCGACGGTCCTGCTGAAGCTGGCCCCGATCCGCTGCTCATTGGGTCGCTCCAATGCCGTCGTCGTCGCCTTCACCTCGCCCAGCTCGAAGCTGCAGCTTTCGCCCTGACGCAGGGTGAACTCACCGACCACGCCGTCACCGTCCTGCTCCAGCTTCGTTCCGGTCGACATGCCGAGGCTCAAGGCCGGCGTGACAAAGATGGCGCCGTCGTCGACGACCAGCACCTCGTGCCGGACGCGGGCATAGTCGAAGGCCGGTGTGCAGCGAACACGAAAGCGCATCGTCCCGCGCACGACCTCCACCTTGCGCACGAGTCGATGGTGGAACTCCTGTTGCGACACGCTCTTGATGGGCATGAAGTCGGTGAGCTCTCCCACGCCGTCTTCCGAGAGGAAGCGCGTGATGAGCACGTTGGTATCGGGAAAATAGAGCTGCTTGGTCGTGAAGTTGCTGACGCCACCCTCGACGACGGGCTCAATCAAGAAGTGCCCGCCCCGCTCCTCGTCGAGGAGGGCGGCGAAGATGCTCGGCGAGTCGAAGTTGGGGTAGCACCACCAATCAATGGACCCGTTTTTGCCGACCAGCGCCACCGTGTGGAGGTCGCCAATGATCCCGTAGTCTTCGATGGGCAAATAGCTCATTCATCTTCCTTCTCCGCGGGGACGCACCCACGCGGAAGCAATGCCGCCAACAGGGCCCAGACCCCCGGGGGTCCGGCGAGTCGGTGCCTGGCGTTGGTCTCAACAGCGCTGCTGCCCACGCGGATGGTGACGGCCTGTCGTCCGGCCGGGGTGGACTCGGCACCATCGGCGGCAGCGAGGGCCAGGAACGCTTCTTCATCGGTGCGGTCGTCACCACACATCACGACCTGATGACCAGGTGCCATCGCCTTCAAACGCAGGGCCGCCTGCCCTTTGTCTGCCATCCGCGGTCTGAGCTCCCACACCTCGTGGCCCTGCAGCAGCGCAAGGGCACCGCCAGCAAACGGCAACAGGGTGGTCTTGAGGGTGGCAACGATTGTGTCCTTCGCAGCGACAGCGACCTGCCGGGTGTGCACGGCGAGGGAGGAACCCTTGTCTTCGATGAGGACGCCGTCGGCCGGCACTGATTTCAGCGCCGTCGTGATCGCGGCGAGCGCCACGTCGAGGTCGACGTCGCGTGAGGGCAATGGCTCGCCGGGCCATTCGAGACCGTGCAGACCAATGACGCCGATGGAATCGTCGTCTGCGAGGGCCAATCGCTCGACGACGAAGCTTCGTGGCCGTCCAGTCAGGATCACGACCCTGTGACCGGCCCTGACAATCTCCCTCAAGATGCCGGTCGCTCCTGCAGGCACGACAATGGCGTCGGGTTCGGGAGCGAGCTCGACCAGGGTGCCATCGAAGTCGAGCAGCAGCAGCAGCGGCATCCCGGCCGCAACACTGTGGTGCAGGACGGCGGTGAGGTCGTGAACGACAGGTTCGACAATGGGGTCGCTCATTCGGCGTAGAGGGCCTCGGCCAGGAAGGCCTCGATCCAGTGGGAGACGTCGTAGCGCTCAACCTTGATGTTCATCGCTCGGAGCCGTCGGGTCTGCTGGTCGGCCGGCATCAGGAGGGCGCGCTCAATGGCGTCCGCGATGGCATCGACGTCATAGGGATTCACGAGAATCGCCTCGGTCAATTGCTGGGCGGCGCCGGCGAGCTCGGAGAGAATGAGCACGCCACAGCGCTCCCGATGGGCGGCGACGAACTCCTTGGCCACCAGATTCATGCCATCCCGCAGCGGGGTCACCAGGGCCACGTCGGCGGCAAGGTAGAGCGGCAACAGCTCCTCAAACGGCAGGGAACGGAACATGTAGGTGATGGGCGTCCAGCCGGGCCTCGCGTAGCGACCGTTGATGTGGCCGACGAGCCGCTCGATCTCTTCGCGCAGCGCCTTGTAGGTCGGCAGCTCGATGCGCGACGGCACCGCGATCTGCACGAGGGAGACCTGGCCCTGCCGTTCGGGGTAGCGCTCGAAGAAGGCATCAAGGGCCCGGAGGCGCTCGCAGATGCCCTTGGTGAAATCGAGGCGGTCAACACCGACAATGATCTTCTCAGCGCCGATCTCGGCCCGCAGCGCGATGGCGCGCTCCTGGACGCGCGGGTCTGTGAGGCCGTCGACATACTGGCGGCTGTCGATGCCAATCGGAATCGCGCGAACCTGAACCCACCGGTCATCGACGAGGACGCGGCCACGCATGCGATCGCAGCGGAGACCCTTGATCTGCTCCACGCACTCCAGAAAGTTCTGGACGTACTCGGCGACGTGAAAGCCGATGAGGCTCGCGCCGAGCATCCCGTCGATGATCTTCTCGGCCCACGGCAGGGTCCGAAACAAGTCGAAGGGCGGGAATGGGACGTGCAGAAAGAAACCGATCCGCGTCTCCCGCGGGAGGCCTCGTTTCCGCAGCAACGCTGGCAGCAGGCTCAACTGGTAGTCGTGCACCCAGACGAGGTCGTTGGCCCGCAACGTCGGCGCAGCGATGTCGGCGAAGCTCGTGTTGGCCTGCATATAGGCCTGCCAGTGATGGCGATGGTAGACGGCATCGCCCAGCAGCGAATGGTACAGCGGCCAGAGCGCGCCGTTGGAGAAACACAGGTAGGAGTTGTCGCGGATGTCGTCGTCGAGGGTGACGGGCAGCCATTCGTAGGGAAGCTGCTGCAGGACGTCATCAATGCGGGTCTGGTCGGCCAGCTTCTTTGGCGCGATCGAGACCCACACCCCTCGCGTCTGCCGCATCGCGGGCTCAAGGGCGGCGATCAATCCACCGACACTGCGCTCGACGACGACACCCTCATCACGTTGCTGGACCGCGAACGGTTCACGGTGGGTAATGAGCACCAGACGTTCGATGTTGCCGGAGACGGCGATGGGGGCTTCGATCATGTCACCCTTCAGCTGAAGGCCGAGGGGCTCAGCTGAACCCCGTCCTGGTGATTCAACGTTTCTTGTCAGGCCATGGAATGCGTGGCCTTCGGCGACGCGCATGCTGGTCATCCGACCTGGGGCGGCGAGAACGCTTCGGGCAGGACCATCAGCCGCTGCCGCTGCTGGTGCAGCCGCTCCATGGCGGGCTCGAAGAAGAAGGCCTCTTCCCACGAAGGCGGCTTCAGCTGGTCGAGCCAGGTCGCTTCGGCGTCGAAACGCGCGAAGAAGGGCCGGTCCACCCAGGCCGGATCACGCCCCTGCAGAAAGCGCAGAACGAACACCCGCTCGCCACGGATCTCGGCCACGCCGTCGATGACGACCTTGCCGGGTGTCGCGCTCATGGATGGGCCGCGAGCGGTCCGCGCCAGGCCCGAGACCTGGCTCTGGGCCTCACGAAAAATCTCCCAGGCCCGAGCCAGGGGCACCTCGAAGAAATTGCGCGGGCCCGTGTCGCGCTCGACGAACATATAATAGGGCACCATCCCGAGCCGCACCTGCATCGACCACATGCGGGTCCACACAGCGGCGTCGTCGTTGACGCCGCGGATCAGGGGCGCCTGACAGCGAATGACGGCGCCTGTTGCCCGGATGCGGGCAATGGCCTTCTGCGCCATCGGCGCCTCCAGTTCTCGCGGATGGCTGACGTGGGCCATGAAGGCGACGGTCCGGCCGCTGGCAACGATCTCCTCGAAGAGCCGCAGAACGTCGTCGGCGTCGGCGTCTTCGACAAAGCGTTGGGGCCACCAGGCGAGAGATTTGCTGCCGAAGCGAAACGAGACGAGGGAGGGCAGGTCGGCCTTCAAGACGGGCTCGACGATTCGGCGCAGGATTGCGCTGCTCATGATGAGGGGATCGCCGCCGGTGTACAGCACGCTCGTCACCTCGGGGTGGGCGCGCAGATAGGCGACGAGGCCATCGACCTCGTCGGCAGCGAAGCGCTCGGTGGCGGCGTCGACGAACTGGGGCCAGCGGAAGCAGTACGTGCAGTAGGCGTGGCAGGTCTGCCCCTGGGACGGAAAGAACAGCACCGTCTCGGGGTATTTGTGCTGCAGCCCCGACAGCACCCGCCCGCCAAGGCGGGGCATGTTCAGCTCCAGCTGGCCAGCGGGATGCGGGTTGAGGCGAGCCCGAATGCGTCGCACCATGACGTCTATCTGGCTCGCTGGCGCGTCCCGCGACACGAGGGCCGTGATGGCGGCGTATTCGTCGTCGGCCAGCATCTCACGCTGGGGAAACGTCAGCCGGAACATCGGGTCGTCGGGCACCCGCGACCAATCGATGAGCTCGTCGACGATGTGGCGATTGACCCGGAAGGGCAGGACGCGCGACACGATGTCAATGGCTGCGCGCATGGCCGCAGGAAGGGCTGCCACCTGCGGCAGCTCGCCGACGGTACGCGACGTGATGGGGCGATACCGGTTCATGAAGAGAACCTACGCAGCGGCCTGCCCCACGTCCTGCCTGAAAGAGCCACACCATCTGTTGTCTTTTTCAACAACTCGACGCCGAAATGCATATCCTGTAGACACGACAGCACGATGGACTGGCTGAACTACCACCATCTCCACACCTTCTGGGCGGTCGCCCGCGCCGGCAGCATGACGGCGGCAGCGGCAGAGCTGCGGGTCAGCCATTCAACGTTGAGCGCGCAGGTGAAGGCCCTCGAAAAGGGCCTCGGTCATCCGCTCTTCGTGCGTCGTGGACGAGGACTGGTGCTCACGCCCTTCGGGCGCGAAGTGAAGGCCTACGCCGACGACATCTTTCGCACTGGCGTGGAGCTGATGGACTTCGCGCGCGGTCGGACGGAAGGGCGGCCACAGCCCTTCGACGTTGGCGTTGTCAGCGCGCTGCCGCGCACCGTCGCCTATCGGCTGCTTCGACCGGCTGTCACGGAGGGGGGCCTCAGCGTCCGCCTGCGGTATCGGCAGGACGCGCTGGCCCCGTTGTTGATCGAGTTGGCGGCGGGCCATCTGCATGTCGTGTTGTCCGATCTGCCGCCGTCATCGTCGCCGACGTCGACCCAGGTCTTCGGCCATCTGTTGGGCCAGACCGGCATTCTGTTTTACGCCACCCCGGTCCTTGTCCGTCGGCTCCGGCGGGGTTTTCCCGGCAGCCTCGCCGGGGCACCCATGTTGCTGCCGTCGACGGGCACCTCCCTGCGGAGACTCCTTGACCGCTGGTTTGCCGAGATTGGCGTCAGCCCGACCATCGTGGGCGAATTCGACGACGCCGCCGCCATGCGCACCTTTGGTCGGGAGGGCCTTGGCGTCTTTCCGGTCCGGGCCGCCCTCGCCGCCGAACTCGACGACCTGCCCCAGGTGCAGCGCCTCGGTGTCGCCACCGACGTCCTGGAACGCTTCTACGCGATCTCGGTGGAACGGCGACTCCGCCATCCCATCGTGAGTGCCATTGTGGAGCAGGCGCGCTCCCACCTGCGTCTCGATACGCCAGCCGATGGGTCGTCGGCGTGACTCGGCCCCCGAGGGACTGACGCGACCCCATCTGGTCGCCTACATTGCCCTCCATGCACGCCCCCCGCACGTCTGCCGCCATCGCCGTCTTCGGGGATCCCGTGCTGGCCATGCCCCCCGGCCTCGACGAGCGACAACGCCGCCTGGCCCACATCGCCCTCGGCAACATTCCCCCGCCGCCCCGTCGGCTGCCCCCACGCCTGGTGCAGAGCGAGGCCTTTCGCTTGCCCATCGTTGGCGGAGTGGCCCGCTTCATTCCGGGTCTGATGGAGCGCCTGCGCGCCGACATCCTCCACGGCGCCCGCGGCATCGCCGAGGTCACCGGCGTCACCCGCGCTGCCAGTGCCCAGGGCAACAGCCAGGACTTCTGGTCCGTCGGCCTGCGCTACATGGTCGACGACGTCAGCCTGACCCTCGAGGTGCGCGCCGTTGAAAACGACGCCGCCGACGCCAGAAACGCCCGCGTCCTGCCCATCGTCGTCGACCTCGCCCGACCAGCAGGGGTCATTGTCTGGTGGAGTGCCCTCGACATCCGCTGACAGCGCTCACGATCCTGTTGGCAACGCGCACACGCTCTCGTCGAAGAAGCCCGCGGCGGGGACACCGAGCCCCTGGTTGAAGCGGGACCAGAAGCCCACCTGGGCGATGGTGCAGGCGCGCTCGTTGAAGTGTTGGCGCAGGGCCCCGGCGAGCTCGGCGCCCACCACCGTCGGCGTGCGGGTGAGGGCCACGGCGTAGCGGGCGGCGGTGGCCGTGCGGCTGTCGAGGCCGGCGATGACGTCGTCGTCCAGGCGAAGCAGCCCGGCCAGCCCCTCGGCGCTCAGCCCCGTGCGCTGCCAGGTGGCCGCGTTCATGTCGATGCAGAAGGGGCAGCCCCCCACCGCCGACGACACGATGCGGACCACGGCCAGGATGCGGGCGCCGTCGTGGTGGTCGCCGTCGCCGTCGAGGTCGTCGCCATCGGCCGCGCAGGCCTCAAAGACGCCGGCGCCCACGGCACCCTTGGGGAAATGGGCGAGCAAGCGCGCGGGCAAGGGGTCTTTGCCCGTCAGCGTGCGGGCCATGAAGAGGCCCGGCCGCAGCAGCACCGGGATGCTGGCCGGCGGTTGCACCACCAGTGATGACGCTGATGACGCTGATGACGCTGACGACGCTGACGACGGTGTGGTCATGACGGCTGCATGCCCTGCGGCATCATGGCTGTCATCGGCCCGGTCGGCTGCCGCCGACGGACGCTCATCGTGTTTCGCTGGTACGGTGGTGTCTGGGGTGCATGTCCCTCCAGGAGGTCCGATGAAGTCCCGTGAGTTGAAAGAGACGTTTGCCCATTACGACCGCAACCACGACGGCACCATCAATCTCGACGAGTTCAGCCGTCTCCTTGATGCCCTCGGGGCCCACATGAGCGACGAAGAGAAGCGGATGGGGTTTTCCATCCTCGACACCGACGGCAACCATGGCATCGACTTCGACGAGTTCGTCGCCTGGTGGAACGACCGCTGATTTGCAGGAAGAGCGCCACGTCATCGCCCAGGCGAACGCGGCGGATCGCGGCGACGACCGTACGTCGTCGTGCCCGGGCCCGGGCCCGACGGATTGCGGGTGGCAGGCGGTAGCGCCATGCTCCGGCCATGATGTCGTCATCGCCCCTCGATTCCTCTTCGGCCGCCATTCCCGGGGGCAGCCCCGACCGGCTGGCGGGCCCACGGGACCTCGCCCAACTGCATCGGGATGTGTGGGCGGTGCTGCGCGCCCGTCCCCTGATTTTTGTGGTGTTGCCCGCCCTGCTGTGGCTGCCCTTCGACCTGCTGACGGAGTTCGTCACCGCCAACGACGATGACCTCGTGAGCCAACTGCGCGTGGCCCAGAAGATTGGCAACGTCGGCAACCTCGCCGTCGGCATCTTCTTGATGACGTTGTTTCCCGTGGTGCTCAAAGAAATGGCCGCGGGTCGGCAGCCGGGGCTCGGCGACGCCAGCAGCCAGGCCATGAAGCTGTGGGGCCGGGTCCTCGGGGCGTCGATCATGAGCGGCATCCTTGGGGTGCTGGCCCTGCTGTTGTTCATCGTGCCGGGCATCTATCTCTTTGTGTGTTTCTCCCTGGTGGCGCCGGTGGCGGTTTTCGAGACCCTGCGGGGCAGCGAGGTGCTGTCGCGGAGTCGCGCTTTGGTGCAGCAGCGGGGCTTTTTGGCGGTGCTCGGCTACGGCGTGGCATTTTACGCCGTCTACCTGGTGCTCTCGCTGGCGCCGGGCATGGCCATCAGCTTCGGCCTTGAGCTCCTCGAAGTCCCCGAGCATTGGGTCCTGACGGCCATGACGTCGATGCCCATCAACATCGTCAGCTCGGCCCTCGTCATCGGGGCCACCCTCCTGTACATCGACGCCAGCGGTCAGCGGGCCCTGAGCCCTGTGGGCACAGACCTCGTCACCGACGACGGTCGCCGCCTGCCAGCCCCCCGCAGCGGCCTGGCCGGCCTGGTGGTGGCCACGGTGTTGTCGGCGGTGGTCCTTGGGGCCGTGGGCGCGTTGATCGCCGCGGAGATCGCGGCCAACGACAGCGACGCCGGCTTCCTGCTTGCTCCGGAGGTCGTCCCCGTCGAGCACGGCGTTGATGGCGAGGCCGACAGCGCGCCGTCGGGGGCTCTGCCCACGGAATGATCACATCGCCCTTGCTGTTCAGGCCCGTCAACCACTGGCCGGCCTGATCGCGTGAGGAGCGGCCTGCGTCGTTGGCAGGTGCCTTGCACAGCTCCGGGTGGCACAAGCCGCTGCAGCGTGGAGACCCACCCTGTCGGCGGTGGCGAGCCAACGACTGCGTGAAATCACACTTTGCCCTGTGCGAGAAACACCCCGAGGACACCATGACCGACCCCAAGCCGACCTCCCTGTCCCAGCACCTTGAGCAGGCCAAGACCGAACTCACCCGTCTCAAGGACGAGCTGAAGCTGCAGGTCCACCTCGGCAAGCAGGACGCGAAGGACCTCTGGGGTTCCCTTGAGCCCGCCCTGCACAAGGCCGAGCAGCGCCTCGACAGCGCCGCCCAGGCCATCAACACCGGCGCCGACGAGGCCCGCGTGCAGACCCACCTCGGCATCGCCGACCTGAAGAAGAAGTGGCCCGGCCTCGAGCGCGGCGTCGCCGACGTCATCGACGACATCAAGCGCGCCACCGCCGGCGCCCGCACCGAGCTCGACACCGCCCGGGTCAAGGCCCACCTCGCGGGTCTCGACGCCGAGAGCCTCGGCGAAGTCGCCGCCAAGGAGCTCAAAGAGACCGCCCAGGAGCTCGACCGCCAGAGCGAAGCCGCCGTGGTCGACCTCAAGAAGAGCTTCGCCGACCTGAAGAAGCGCCTGACCAGCTGAAATGATTCAAGTCTTTGGCGCAGCGCCAAAGACTTGAATAATCAGGACTATTCGACCACTTCGTGGTCGGATTGGTCAGGAACAGACGGCTGACGACGGCAGGGGTGGCCGTCGTCGGCGCGGGCTACGAACCGTGGCGGGCCCGACGGCGCTCGCGCTGCACGAAGAGATAGAGACTCTCGACCTTGGTGCGGGCCCACGGGGTCTTGCGCAGGAACTTCAGGCTCGACGGCACGCTCGGCTCGCTCTGAAAGCAGCGAACGGGAATGCGCACGCCGAGCTCCTCCCACCCAAAAAACGCCACCAGGTCTGTGACCATGGCCTCGAGGGTGACGCCGTGCAGCGGGTCCGCCGGCGCCTTCTTCGGCGCGGCTGTCGACGTCGTTGACGTCGTTGCTGTCGTCGTCGTCGTCGTCGTCGCTTCGTCAGCGTCGCCGTCGTCGGGGGCTTTGGGATCCGTGGGGGGCGACGTCATCCGAGCGTCCGGGCCCGGAAGGACCGGCCCTTGATCTTGCTGGCCTGCAGCCCCCGCAAGGCGAGGTCGGCGTGGAGGCGGGCGATGGCCACGAAGGTCTGTTTGGGTCCGATGGAGATGGACCCCACCGCATCGCCGGGGAGGCCGACGTCGCCGGTGAGGGCACCAAGCAAATCGCCCGGGCGCAGCTTGTCCTGGCGACCACCGTCGATGAGCAACGTCGTCATCGGTGGCGGCGCCGGCGTCTGGGCGGCACCCGTCGGCATGGCGGGCAGCTCCGTCCAGCGGGGTGGGGTGCCGGTCTTTTCCTGGATGCCCAGGGCCCGGTCCTTCTCGCGCGGCGCCACCAGCGACAGGGCGAGCCCCGTCTGGCCCGCGCGGCCCGTGCGCCCGATGCGGTGGCGGTGGATGTCGGGGTCGGTGGGCAGCTCGTAGCTGATGACGGCGCCAAGGCCCTTGATGTCGAGGCCGCGGGCGGCGACGTCGGTGGCCACCAGCACGGCACAGCTCTGGTTCGAGAAGCGCACGAGGACCTCGTCACGCTCCCGCTGTTCGAGCTCACCGTGCAGGGCCAACACCGAGAAGCCCCGCTTGTCGAGGTCGGCGGTGACGTCGCGGACGTCGTTGCGGGTCTGACAGAAGATCAAGGCCGACGTCGGCGTGTGGTGCAGCAACAACGCCGCTGTCGCGTCCAGCTTGTGCTTGGGGTCCACCAGGAAGAACTGCTGTTCAATGTCGGCGTGGTCCACGTCGGCGTCGATGGTGGTGACCTCGACGGGGCGCTTTTGCAGGGTGCGGCTCAGGCTGCGGATCTCGTCGGGGAACGTCGCCGAAAACAGCAACGTCTGCCGCTGGGCCGGGGTCTGGGCCACCACCTCGCTGATGGGGTCGATGAAGCCCATGTCGAGCATGCGGTCGGCTTCGTCGAGGACGAGCACCCGCAGGGCCTCGAACTCAATGGTGCGCCGGGCCAGATGGTCCTGGATGCGACCGGGCGTGCCGACGACGACCTGGGGGGCTGTCTGCAACGACGGCGTCTGCATGCGCACGGGCACGCCGCCACACAAGGTCACCACCCGCAGATTGGGAATGAAGCGCCCCAGCCGACGCAGCTCGCCGCTCACCTGGTCCGCCAACTCTCGCGTGGGGCACAACACCAACACCTGCACCCGACCCACCGCCACGTCGACCCGGGCCAACGCCGCCAGCCCAAAGGCCGCCGTCTTGCCGCTGCCCGTGCGGGCCTGGGCAATGACGTCCTTGCCCGCCAACATCGCGGGCAGCGACTCCGCCTGCACCGGCGTCATCGACGTGAAGCCCAAGACCTCGACGGCCTGCACCAGGGGTGCTGACAGGTTGAGGGCGGAGAACGGCGCGGTCACCGCCAACGGAGAAAATGGGGCCGTCGGAGCAGTCGGGGCAGTGGGGGCGGTCGGCGTCTTGGTCGTCGAGGTCGGGCGGGCAGGAGTCATGACATGTGGGTATCTGCCCACATCCACCTTGGCCAGCGAAGTTCTGATGCTTCTTCGGCTGGCGCCGAAGAAGTTCTGATGCTCTTTTGGCTGGCGTGGAACCAGCGTGGAACAGGCCGGGAACCACCGTGCCTCCGGCGGGGAGGTTTCCCCGCCCACCCCTCAAGAGACTCGCCTCGGCGACCAACCCCAAAGCGGGTTTCTCTTCGAGACTCGGGTGCCTTGAAGCCCCGCGGGGGACCTGCCAGCAGAACGCCATGGCCGACGACGACGTTCCCCCTCTCCCAACGGTCAGCTGGCGCATCTGGCTCGACGCCGACGCCTGTCCGCGGGACGTGAAGGAGGTGGTGTTTCGCGCCTCCGGTCGCACGGGGACCCCCGTGGTCCTCGTGGCCAACAAGGCGATGTTCACGCCGGCGGGCTCGCCCCTCATCACGATGGTGCAGGTCAGCGGTGGCGCCGACGTCGCCGACGACCACATCGTGGCCCACGCCGCCGCCTTCGACATCGCGGTCACCGCCGACATCCCCCTGGCGGCGCGGTTGGTGCCCCTGAAGGTCACCGTCATCGATCCCCGCGGCGAGCGCCTCGACGAAGAGAACATCGGCGAACGCTTGTCGGTGCGGGACTTCATGGCCGACGTCAGAGATACGGGCGTGATGACGGGCGGGCCCCGCGCCTACAGCCCCCGCGACAAGCAACGCTTCGCCAGCGCCCTCGACGCTGCGCTTCATCAGGCCCGGCAACGTCGACGCTGAGCCTGAATCCGCCTTCTCGCCCTCTCAACGCACCCCCCAAAAACCCGTCTCCCTGAAGGGCCCGGCCGGGCGGCATCCAGCGCATCCAGCATAGACAGGGACAAGCCTTCAATGACGCTTTCAGTTACCCTTGGACGCTCATGGGCTGTGGATCGTCGCGGCCCGCCGATATGTTCACGCTCTGCACATGTGCTGGCGGATATGTTCAAAATCTCCCCTTTTTTGAACATATCCGCCAGCACATGTTCACGGGATGATCATGTTCCCGACAGCAGCCGCCAGAAGGGAATATTGAGGAAATACAGGTCTCTACCGATCTTCTCTTCTTTCAGGATGCCAATTTCGGCCAGGGAACGCAGGTAGCCGGCGGCGGTCACGCGCTTGGCCAGCCCGGCCCCTTCGAGGGCCGAGACCTTGGTGTATGGCAAGTGGAAGAGCAGCTCGATCAGATCCTTTGAGTAGATCTTCGGGAGCGCTCCCTGCACCGTCTTGCGGGTTTCTTCCATCAAAGACAAGATGCCAGCAATGCGATCCAGCGTGTTCTTTGCCATGTGTTCAATGGCATCCAAGATGTACATAATCCATGGTTCCCAGGCGCCATGTTCAGTGACGGCCTGGAGCCCGCTGTAGTAGCCGGTCTTATGTTCCAAAATGTACTGCGACAAATACAAGACCGGGTTGTCGAGCAGCCCCTGCTCGACGAGAAACAGGATGTTGAGGATTCGCCCGGTGCGGCCGTTGCCGTCGATGAACGGATGAATCGCTTCGAATTGGTAGTGCATGACGGCCAGGCGCACGAGGGGATCGAGGTCCTCGGCGGTGTGGATGAAATCCACCAGATTGCTCAGCAGGTCCCGCAACAGCGGTTCGCCCTCGGGCGGCGTGTAAATCACCTCGCCATCGGGGCGCGCCAGCTTGGTGCCGGGCACCCGACGCACACCGATGTCGCTGCCCTTGATGCGCCGCACCAAGTCTTCCATCAATGGCGGCGTGATGGGCCGTTGCTGCCGCTTGACGACGTCAAAGCCCGCCCACAGCGCGTTCTGGTAGGCCAGCACTTCGCGGGTGGCGGGGTCGGTGGCCCGCTCGTCGACGATGGCCCGGTAGAGGGCATCGTTGGTGGTGACGATGTTTTCGATCTCCGACGAGAGTTTGGCTTCTTGCAGGCCAATCGTCTGCATGAGCACCGATTGGTTCGGCAGCAGCTGGCTCATGGCCTTCAACTCGGCCAACGCCGCCCGGGCCGCGATGGTCTTTTTGAGCACCACCCGCGTCTCCAGCTCCGCAGCGGGCGGTAGCGGGGCCAGGGCGTGGGGGCGATGCCTGTCGAAGGGTGTCATGCAGCTCCCTCGCCGACGTCGACACTGCGGTCCTTGTCGACCCGCGCGGCCCGAATGTGATTCCCCACATCAACCATGGTCGGACCATGTCACACGGGCGAGGAGACCTCACCTCCCAACCTCACCTCCATTGAGGGGGCGGCGCGAGACGCCGGGTGTGGTTCAAAGGCCAGCGCTGTCCAACCACCGGCGCAACGCCGCCACCATCACCGCGGGCTGGTCTTCGCTGAAGTAGTGGACGCCGTGGCCGAGGTCGACGGCGGTCAATGAACGGCAGCGAGCGAGGATGTCTGTGAGGGTGCGCTCGCTGGTGGCGAAGCCCGGGCGCGCGTAGAAAAAGAGCTTGGGCACGTCCATCGCAAACAGGTGCTCCCGGTTGGTGACGACGACGTCATACAGGGGATGTCCCGGCCCCGACGGGATGGTCTGCACCCACCGCCAGATGGCCCGCCGCGACGCCACCGTCGGGAACCGACCCGCATAGCGCTGGTGGTCTGCGGGCGAGAGCCGGTGCCTGCACCCCAGGGGCAGCAGCACCCGCAAAAACACGTTGGCGTAGACGAGCAGCAGCGTGCTCAGCACGGGCACCTGCAACACGCGCCCCAACACCCAGGTGACGAGGCTGTAGTCCCGAAACGACACCGGGTAGAGCATGCCCTCGAAGAAGCAGACGCCGGCCACCCGCGCCGGACAGCGACGAGCGATGCCGGCAGCGATGGCCACGCCCCAATCGTGTCCCACCAGCACGAAGCGTTCGACATGCAGGAAGGCCAGCAACGCCAACACGAGGTCTTCGTCGCCGGCGATGTCGTGGATGCTGTCGCTGGTGCTCTGCTGGGCGATGGACTGGAAGTCGACGGCGATGACCCGGCGTCCATCGCGCAACGCGGGGATGAAGCGCCGCCACAACCCAAGGTTGGTGGGGTTGCCATGGAGAAACACCACCGGACACGACCCCGCGCCCTCGTCGAGATACCGGTGCTGCTGCCCGCGAAACTCGAAGACCCGCTCCACCACGGCATCGCCGTCGTCGTCGCTGGCGTTGTCGCTGGCGTCGGCGACGGGGAGTTTGACCAGGTAGTCGAGGGGATTCATGGGCTGGCGTGGAGCCTACACAACGCGTGGGCGTACAGTGTCCGCCGATGACCGGTACCGACACCCCAACCCCTGCTGCCCCCGTGTGCGTCGTCGTGGGTGGCGGCTTCTGCGGTTCCCTGGCGGCGTTGCTGTTGGCCCGCCACGGTCGGCGGGTGTTGCTCCTCGAGAAACGACGACGTCTCGGTGTCGGCGCCGTCGATGCTGTGCAGCCGGTCTCTCAGGCGGTGCATGTCCACCTGCTCAACAAGCGGGGCCTCGATCTGCTGGGGCGGGTGTTTCCCGAGGTGGTGGCCGCCATGCCCGCCGCGCATTTCTGGCCCCACGATTACGATCGGGACTTTGTCTGGTTGGGCGAAGGGGGTCAGCCCCTGGGCGAAGCGTCGACGGGGCTTGGGTCCCTGGTGCTCTTTCACCGGGCCCGCCTCGATGAGCTGTTGGCGAAAATGCTGCGGGAGCACCCGGCCATCGAGGTCCGCGAAGACACCAGCGTCGACCAGATCGATCTGCGGAATGCAGCAGCCCCGGTGCTGACGTTGTCCGACGGCGACGTCGTCGTCACCACCACCCTGGTGTGGGCCACGGGGCGCTATGGCACCGAGCAAACGCTCTTTGCGGCCGCCAACATCAGGCCCGACGTCGACGAGGTGAAGACCTCCCTCTGCTACCGGTCCTTCGAGATGGACCGCCCCGCCACCGGCACGGGACCCTGGAGCATCCTCGCCTCGACCCTCGGCCTGTTGCGCGAACAGGGGATGGTGGTGTTTCGCGTCGGCGAAAGCACGAGCCTCGTCACCCAGGTGGCGCGCACCTTCACCCACGAGCCCGCCGCCTTCACGACGGCCATGGGCTGTCCTCCGCTGGATGCCCTGGTGCCGTTGGTGACGACGGCGACGACAGCGACGACAGCGACGACGACGCCACAGTTCTTGCGCCTGGGGGGCAGCCGCCGTCTGCGTCGTCGGACGCTGCAGGCGTTGCCGTCGTCGTGCTTCGTGCTTGGTGATGCGGCCCTGTCGCTGAACCCGGTCTTTGCCCAGGGGATGGCGGTGTCGCTGGAGATGCTGGCGGTCCTCGACAGCCAGCTGCAGGCGGGCAGCCTCTGTTCCCGGCGCCTGCACCAGACGGTGGGGCCCACCCTTCAGTGGGCCTGGTTGCTGGGCACCGTCGAAGACCGTTTCTCGCCGTCACCGCAGGCCCCGCGCTGGTGGCGGACCGTCGTGCTGGCCGGCACCCGTCGGCTCTTTGCACGGTTGCGACGACGACCGCGGCTGCACCGGCAGTTCATCCGGGTGGCCACCATGGTGGACCCACCGTCTGCGCTGCTGCGGCCGTCGCTGTGGCTCGACTGGCTTGTGCCCTGAGCGGGCGAGGGTGTTGCGGACGGGGGCCGGTGGGCCAGACCCCGGGCGTTCCGTTCCGTTCCGTTCCGTTGTGCACCACCAATCCCGCCCATCCCGGAGTGACCTGTGCCTCGCCTCCACCCCCCTGTTCGCACCGTTCGCGCCGCCGCCGTCTTGTGCGGGGCCCTCGTTGTCGGCTGCGCTGGCGGACCGTCGTCGCCGTCGTCGCCGGCCGCGGACCGGCCGTCGTTCTCCCTCGATGAGAGCGCCCTGCCCTCTCCCGTGCGCCTGACGGCGGCGGACCTCGACGACGCCATCGCTCCCTGCACGGACCTCAACGCCCACGCCAACCACCGTTGGCTCGACGCCAACGCCCTGCCCGGCGACCGCACCACCTGGGGGGCGTTTGAGCTCCTCGACGAACGCTCCAAGGCCGTGCAGCGCCAACTGGTGGAGCAGGCCGCGGCCATGAAGGACAGCCAGGGCACCGTGAAGCTCATCGGCGACATCTGGGCCACGGGCATGGATGAAGCCGCCGTCAACGCCCTCGGCATGTCACCGCTGCAGGGCCGGCTCGCCGCCATCGACGGCCTCACCAGCCCCGAGGCCATCGCCGCCTTCTTGCGAACGTCGGCGGCCAACGGCGAACTGTACGTGTTCTCGTTTGGTCCCGAGGCGGACTTCAAAGACTCGTCGATGAACATGGCCTACGCGTCCCAGGACGGCCTGGGGCTCCCCGACACCACCTACTACACAGACGACAGCAAGAAGGAGAAGCGCGACGCCTACCTGCTGCACATCGAGCACGTGTTGTCGTTGTCGGGGGTCCCCGTCGACGTCGTCAAGAGCCGGGCGGCCACGGTGTTGGCCTTTGAGACCCGTCTGGCGAAGGCGTCGAAGTCCCGTGAGGAGCTCGCTCGCGATGTGTCCCTCTATTACAACCCCATCACGGTCGCCTACGCCGATGCCCTGACCCCGGCTTTTTCCTGGACCCGCTTCTTTGAGGCCCTGGGCGTCGACAAGCCAGCCACCTTCTCGCTGGCGATGCCGGCGTTTCACGTCGAGGTGAGCCGCATGCTCACCGACGTGTCCGTCGATCAGTGGCGCGACTATCTGCGCTTTCACCTCGTCGACAGCGCGTCGCCGTTTCTGTCGGAGGCCTTCGTCGCCGAGCACTTCCAGTTCTACCGGGCCACCATGCGCGGTCAGAAGGAAATCCAGCCCCGGGCCAAGCGGGTCCTCGACACCATCAACGGCTCCGTCGGCGAGGCCCTCGGCCAGATCTACGTCGACGTGGCCTTCCCGGCGGCGTCCAAGGCCCGGATGGTGGAGCTGGTGAAGAACCTGAGCGGCGCCCTCAAGGGTCGTCTCCAGAACCTCGACTGGATGGGGCCCGAGACCAAGGCCAAGGCCCTCGAGAAGTGGGCGAGCTTCACGCCGAAGATTGGCTACCCCGACCGCTGGCGTGACTGGAGCGGCCTGCAGACGAGCCGCACGAGCTACCTCGACAACGTGCTGGCGGCCCAGGCCTTCAACTACCGCTGGGAGCTCTCCAAGATTGGCCACCCCGTCGACAAGACCCTGTGGGGCATGAGCCCCCAGACGGTGAACGCCTACTACAACCCCCAGCAAACGAGATCGTGTTTCCCGCCGCCATCTTGCAGCCGCCGTTCTTTGATCCAAACGCCGACGACGCCGTCAACTTCGGTGGCATCGGCGCCGTCATCGGCCACGAGATGATCCACGGCTACGACGACCAGGGCAGCCGCTTCGGCGCCACCGGCAACTTCGAGGTCTGGTGGACGCCCAAGGACGCCGAGGGCTTCGCCGAACGCACCAAGAAGCTCGTCGAGCAGTTCTCGGCGTTTCAGGCCTTCGCCGGCGAAGGCGGCATGGTCAACGGCAACCTCACCCTCGGCGAGAACATCGCCGACCTCGGTGGCCTCGCCGTCGCCTACGACGCCATGAAGGCCGCCACCGCCGGCAGCCCCGACCCCATGATCGACGGCAAGACCCGCGACCAGCGCTTCTTCCTGGGCTGGGCCAGCGTGTGGCGTCGCAAGTTCACGGCCGACGAGCTCAAGGTCCGCGTCGCCACCGACGCCCACGCCCCCGCCAGCTTCCGCGCCATCGGCGCGCCCTCGAACCTGCCTGCCTTCCAGACCGCGTTTCAGTGCACGGACGCCCAACCCATGGTCCGCGCCGGCGAACGCCGCATCGTCATCTGGTAGTCATCAGCGACGACGCCTGGCCCCGGCGCTTCATCGCGCCGGGGTCGCGCCTTCTTTGGCGCCAGCCAAAGAAGCATCAGAACTTCTTCGGGTTGCGCTACGCTTCGGCGATGACGGAACGAGCCAAGCGCCTCGTCGAACACATCCTGCGTGTCGCCAAACCGAACCAAACCCTGTTTTCGGTCATGACCGTCGGCCCCGTGACGGAGGACACCACGTACTGGACGTTGACCGGGCGTGGTGACGTCGAGGTGTCGGAGGACACCGTGTATCCCGCGATGGCCCGCGTCGCCGGCGAGACTCGCACCATCTCCATGGACGAAGCCAAGAGGCAGATCCTCGCGGCGCTCCTGCAGGAGGACACCGACGGAAGTCTGGTGCCGTACTTCGAGCGCCAGTGGAAGCTGGAGTAGGCGGCCCGGTCGTCCGGCCTCACCGGCGACAGCGGCTGTCGCGCCCTTCGAGCACGATGGAGGCGCGGCGCTTCACGAGCGCGTCGAGGGTCTTCACCGACGCTGTCGAATGCCCAGTGGTCAAGCCGCCCCCAGCAGACCGACTGACGTCAACTGGTGTGGTCAGCGCTCGGTGAGGACAAAGCGTTCGCGGTCGATGGTCTGCTCGGCCAGACGCTCAAAGATGCCGTCGAGGGTGCTGTCATCCATCGTGGGGGCTCGCGAGAGGATCCACAGGAAGTCCCGGCTCGGCGAGGTCACCACGGCGTAGGAGTAGGGCGCGTCGACGACGTCGTCTTCGCCAAGCTCAACCACCCAGTAGTCGCCGAAGAAGGGGCCAAAGAAGCTGACCTCGAGCTTGCCGGCGTCGAGGTCGACGGCGCGGGCGACGCCGACGGCCTCGGTGGCTTTGCCGTCGACTGTGCAGTTGTTGAGGACCTTGATGTCGCCGTCGTCCTTGAGGGTGTACTCGGCGGTGGTCTCGGTGCAGCCCTCCTGAAACGAGGTGGGGTAGCTGCCGATCTCAAACCACAAGCCGAGGTAGCGGTCGAGCTCCAGCCCGTCGACGGTCTGCACTTCGCCAAGCCCAAGCCGCTCGGTGGTGGTGGGCTCGCCACAGCCAAGGACCGAGGCCGAGACAACGAGGAGGGGCAAAAGCATCTTCATGAAGTTTGGATGCCTGGCGGGGGCTGCAGGTTGCACACGACCCGGTGCCCGGTCGCGGTCGGGCCCGAGTTCATCGGCACGAGCCGACATCCGCGAAGCGCGGCCCGTTGAAGCCAGCTCTTTGGGTGATGCCACAAGTAGCTGAATAATCAGGACTATTCGATGTACTCGCGGTCGAGTTCAGCCCGTCACGGTGGTAGCGTGGCGGGACGGCGCCTGCCGTTTGTCTCCAGACCGGATGCGCCGACCATGACCCAGCCTTCCTCGAATGCCACCGACCCAGCCCCCCAGCAGGTCGCCCGCTATGAGCACGTGGCCCTGCTGGGGCTGGCCGCCGTGGACGGCCCCGACGTCATCACCTCCAAAGAGATCGAGGGCCGCCTGGCCCGGGCCAGCACCCGCTTGTCTCTGCCCATCGAGCTGCTCACCGAGATGACGGGCATCGAGGAGCGTCGCCTGTGGCCCGCGGGCACACGACCCTCCGACATCGCCACCGCCGCCGCCCGCGCCGCCCTCGCTGACGGCGGCTTCGACGTCGCCGACATCGACATGGTCATCAATGCCTCGGTCTGTCAGGACTTCGTGGAGCCCGCCGGGGCCGCCATCGTCGCCGGCAACCTCGGGGTGTCCCGCAGCACGTTGAACTTCGATGTCCGCAACGCCTGCCTGGGATTTCTGACCGCCATCGACGTCGCCGCCGGCATGATCGAGAGCGGTCGGGTGCGGCGGGCCTTGATCGTGGTGGCCGAGAGCAGCCGCCCGATCCTCGAGGCCACCATCGCCCGCCTCGTCGACGACGCCTCGACGGTGCAGATGTACCGGGACCAGTTTGTCAGTCTCACCCTGGGCTCCGCCGGCGTCGGCGTCGTCATCGGCCACGTCGATGAAGCGCGACGTCGCAGCCATCGGGTGCGGCACTCGTTCTGGGTGGCAGCGCCAGAGCATCACGCCTTGTGCGTGGGCAACATGGACGAGATGCGCGTGGACGCCAAGAACCTCACCCTGCAGGGCTTGATCCTCGGCTCCGAGGGCTTTCGCACGGCGTCGGAATACTTCGCGTGGCCCAGGGACCATTTCCCCGCCTACGTGATGCACCAGACCAGCCGCACCCACCTTGAGCGTTTTTGCGACCTCATCGACGTCGACAGCGCCCGCTTCGGCCGGGTCTATCCCCGCTTCGGCAACGTCGGCGCCGCCGGCGTCGGCCTCGCTTTGGTGAAGAGCGCCGAGGAGGGACGCTTCGTGGCGGGACAGCCTGTGCCGTTGTTGGGCATTGGCAGCGGCATGAACGCCGCCCTGGTGGAACTCACCTGGTAGGCCACGCAGTGTTGCCGCCAGACGCGTCACGGCCCGTTCCAGCACGTCACAGTGCGTCACAGTGCGTCACAGTGCGTCACACATCGCCTGACAGCGGCACCCAGATCCCGACAGCGACAGACAGTCCCCCACACCGTCACGCAGGCCCATGCACCCATCCCAGACCATCACGGCGGAGCTCTTTCGGGTGGCCCGGCAACACCCGGATCGGGTGGCGGTGTTCGACCCCCACGGCCCGGCGAGCCTCGGGCTCGACCGCTACCGGGCGACGACGTTTGGTGAACTCGTCGACGACGTGGAGGTGTTGCGGCGGGGCCTGCTGGCGGCGGGCATCACGGCGGGCATGCGGGCGGCGGTGTTGGTGCCGCCCGGTCCGGCGTTGTCGGCGCTGACGTTTGCCCTGTTCGAGGTGGGCGTGGTGCCGGTGCTGGTGGACCCGGGCATTGGCCTTCGGCAGGTGAAGGCCTGTCTGGGCCAGGCCCGTCCCGAGATCTTCATTGGCACGACGAAGGCCCAGCTTGCCCAGTGGCTGCTCGGGTGGGCGAAGGACAGCGTGCGCTTCCACGTCAGCGTTGGTGGGCCCTGGCATCGGGGCCTGAGTCTCGAGGACCTGCGGGAGCTTGGGTCTCCTTCTTCGTCGACGTCGACGTCATCGTCGGGCGCGGCAGCGGAGCCGGATGCGTCCTCGGATGACATCGCCGCCATTGTCTTCACCAGCGGCAGCACGGGGCCGGCCAAGGGCGTGGTGTACCGGCATCGGCACTTCTTCGGCATGTGGAAGGCGTTGAAAGACGTCGTCGTCGACCCTGCCTGTCGCTTCGATTTGCCGACGTTTCCGTTGTTTGCCCTCTTCGATCCCGCCCTCGGCTTGACGACGGTGTTGCCGGCGATGGACTTCACGCGGCCGGCGTCGGTGGACCCGCTGGAGATCATCGGGCCCATCCAGTTGTTTGGTGTGGAGATGATGTTTGGCTCACCGGCGTTGTTGAACGCCGTGGGCCGCTACGCCGAGGCCCATCCCGGGCTGCCGGTGTTGTCGTCGTTGAAGACCGTGGTGTCGGCGGGGGCGCCGGTGCCGGGCGATGTCATCCGTCGTTTTCGTCGACTGTTGCCGACGGACGCCCGGGTATTGACGCCCTACGGGGCCACCGAGTGTTTGCCCGTCGCCATCCTCGACGACAGCGTCATCCTCGGCGAGACTTGGGCGATGACCGACCGTGGTCTGGGCGTCTGTGTGGGCCCCGAGGCCCCGGGGGTGCGGGTGCGCGTCATCGCCATCACCGATGCTCCCCTGCCCCGCTTGAGCGACGCCACCATCATCACTGGCACGGGGCCGTCGTGCCTCGGCGAATTCGTCGTCGGTGGCGACCGCGTCACCGACCGCTACCTGGTGGCGGCCGACGGCACCGATCACAACCCGGGCGCCAAGATCGTCGACGACAGCACCGACGACAGCGACGAGGGTGGTGGGGCCGTGCTCCACCGAATGGGCGACGTCGGCTACCGCGATGACGAGGGGCGCCTGTGGTACTGCGGCCGCAAGAGCCACCGGGTCCAGTTGGCGGACCGGGTGCTGTTCACCGAGATGGTGGAGGGGGTCTTCAACACCCATCCCGCGGTCCGGCGCACGGCCCTGGTGGGCGTCGTCGTCGACGGCGTGGTCACACCCGTATTGTGTGTGGAGCTTGAGCAGGGCGTTGCCCGCCGCCGGACCGAGGGGGTGCGCCAGGAGCTCCTCGAGATGGCCCGGGCCCGCGATGACACCGCCGTCATCGAGACGGTGCTCTTTCATCCGGCTTTTCCGACAGACATTCGCCACAACTCGAAGATCTTCCGCGAGCAGCTGCGGGTGTGGGCGGCCGGCCGACGCTGATGGGACCGCGGGAGTCATAAGCGGCAGGCATCCCCGACATCACGAACGTTCACGAGACGCGGCGGCGCAATGGGTGTCTGATGTTCCCAGAAAGCGAGGTCAGACATGTTCATCAGCGGCAACACCATCCTCATCACGGGCGGCGCATCGGGTATCGGCGAGGCCCTCGCCCAGGCCCTCCACCAGCGGGACAACCGCGTCATCATCGCCGGCCGACGGGCCGACGCCCTCGCCGCGACGGCGAAGCGCAACCCGGGCATGGAGTGGGTGACGCTCGACGTCGATGACGCCGAAGCCGTCACCGCTTTTGCCCGCGACGTCGTCAAAAGGTTCCCGGCGCTCAATGTGCTGATCAACAACGCCGGCATCATGAAGCCCGAGACCCTGCGCGCGCAGCCGGACGGGCTCGCCGATATGGAGGCCATGATCCGCACCAACCTCCTCGGGCCCCTGCGCTTGACGGCCGCCCTGCTGCCGTCACTCCTGCAGCAGAAGCGGGCGGCCGTCGTGAACGTGACCTCGGGCCTCGCCTTCGTGCCCCTCGCCGTGACGCCGACCTACTCGGCGACCAAGGCAGCCCTGCACTCGTACACCCAGTCCCTGCGCGCGCAGCTCAAGGGAACCCCGGTGCAGGTGATCGAGATCGCGCCGCCCGCGGTGCAGACCGACCTCATGCCGGGCCAGGCCACCAGCGCCCACGCCATGCCCCTCGCGGACTACACGGCCGAGGTCATCGGGCTTCTCGAGAAAGACCCGGACGCCGACGAGATCCTCGTGGAGCGCGTGAAGGGGCTGCGCTTCGCCGAAGCCACCGGCAAACACGCCGACATGTTCGCCATGCTCAACGGCCCCCGGTAGCGCCGTCAGGGCGTCGCCGGTGGAGACGACACCGCGCGCGTAAGCTGGTCACGAACGAAGCGGACCGCGTCGTCGTCGTCGACGGCGCGGGGCCACAACATCTCGAGGGGCAGGGTCTCGAGGGCGAAGGGCAGGGCGACCGCACGCAGGTGCGGCCGCAACGCCACCGCGTGCTGCGCGATCCCGCTTGGCACGGTGCCAAACAGCGGCGAGCCGTCCACGGTGTCTGGCACCATCGACAGGCTCGGCACGGACACCCGCACCAGGCGCGTCTGTTTGGTCTGGTCTTCCACGATGCCGCGGGCGTCCCCCGCGTACGATACGGCGACGTGTTCACCCTCGAAGTAGCGCTTCTCGTCGACGACGCCGTCGAAGAAGCGGCTGTCGTAGAGGCACACAAACCCTCCCGCGTCCGCGGTCCGCAGGGTGGCCCGCATGATCGAGCTTGAGACCTCGTCGGCTACCGTGACGGCGATGTCGGCGCGGCGCGAGAGCAGCAGCTCCTCGACGCTGCGGAACTGCACCGGCAGCACGACCAGGTGCATGCCCGGCGCGTGCTCGCGCAACAGGGCGAGCAAGGGCGGCACCAAGAACGTCATGCCGTCGGCAATCCCGACGCGCACCGTCGCCGTCGACTCGCGCGCCTGAAAGACCGGTCCGGCCCTGGTGGCCGCCACCAGCGGCCCGAGGTGCGCAAGCGCCGCAACGAGCAGCTCCTCTCCTCGCGCGGTCAGCCTGATCCCCTGCCCCTGGCGCGTGACGAGGTCCGTGCCCACAAACTCCGTCAAGCGCCGCAGCGACGCGCTCACCGCCGGCTGCGTCACATACAAGCGCGCGGCAGCTTTGGTGACGCTGCGCTCCTGCGCGACCACGGCGAACACGCGCAGCAGGTTGAGGTCCAGATCCCGCTCGAAGGTGTCGACCATCGGGCCACGATGGGGCCTGGCTGCCTGGCCGCAATCGGGGCCCGCCCTGTTGCCGGGGAGGTTTCCCCGCCCGCCCCTCAAGAGACTCGCCTCGACGAAAAACCCCAGAGCGGGTTCCTGCAGAACCGTCGCCTACTTCGACGCCTGGTACGCGGCATAGGCCTGTTGCACAGCGGTCTGCCACTCGACGACGGTTGTGTGGTTGCGCTGGCGCTCAAGCTCGACGGCGAGGAGGCCATCCTCCTTTTCGGTCTTGGTCGCATACATGGTCAGCTTGTATTGCAGATTCCAGGTCATCTGCAGCAACACCGCGTCGTCGCCGGCCGCCACGGAGGCGACGTCGGAGAACTTGATGGCCGTGGTGCGGCCATTGCCGAACAGCTCGGCGGTCGTGCATTCCAGACGATCGATGTGCAGCGAGCAGTCGCTGTAGGAGCCGCCCCAGGTGCCGGCTTTGCCGACGACGATGTGGCCGCGTTTGCGGATGGCGGCGGTGTCGAGCACGGGCTTCGGCGCCGTCAGCGAGTCGCGCAGCAGCTTCTCGGCCACCGCCGGTGCGGCACCGAGCACGCCACCGATGGTCTTGTTCTCGATGGTGGTCGAGCCCGACAGCGAACCGTCTTTGGCACGCAACAGCTTCACGAGGAGCAGGTAGTTGTCATCGACCTTCACCAATTTCGACGACAAGGCGTAGTCGGCATCCAGGGTCGCCGTCGTCGTCGCATCGCACTCGGGGCTCTTGCAGGGCAACACCACACCGGCGGCCGTCAACTGCGCCGCCGAGGACACGAAGCGCCCCTCCATGGTCTTGCGCGTCATGACGAGGGCGCCGCGATCCTTGGCACCGATGAGGGCCCCCTGGCGCAGGGCCTCCTCGATCTCGACGGCCATGGCCCCGGCCGATTCGCCCTGGACCGGCGTGACGACGACACGCGACTGCGCGAACGTGGTGGACGAGAACACAGCGCTGCAGGAGATGGCGAGAGCGACGACGGTGAAACGCATGGGCATTTCTGTCACATTTCGACCACGAAGTGGTCCAATACTTCTGACTATTCAAATGCTTGGCGAGGCGCCCAGTATGTGAATCCGACCCCCGGTCACCTCTCGGCGTACACTGGGCCTGACCGACGGTCTCTGCGGGTCTCTACGGGGTGCGAAGCATGATGAATCAGCGTGTGAGCCCATGGGTGGCCTGGCGGGTGGCGGCGCTCGCGTTGGCGTGGTGCAGCCCGTGTCTCGCCGAGCCCGGCATCCACATCAACTCGGGCCGAGCCGCCCTCGTGTGGAGCGTGATTGGCCTCAGCCCGATTGTCTTCGGCGTCGTGCTCTTCCTCATCCTGGGGGCGGCCGCAGGGTGGGAGCCAGGTCGAGCAGCGAAGGCCGCGTTGACCACGGTCCTCGTGGGTCTTGGCCTGTTGATCCTCACGGGAGGCTGGGTCGTTGTCCTCTTCATTGCCCAGTTCCTGATCACCGGCAGGACCATGTAGCCGGGCACGCCTCGGACCGTCCGCTCGACCGGTGTCAGTGGACGATCGTGGCTTCGACCTCGACGGCAACCTCGTTGCGTCGAAAGAACGGCAGGGTCCATGGCGGGTCGTAGCGGGCGAGCTCGGCCTGGGCGACGCTGTGGACGCCGAGGGACGCCAGCCCGTTCATGAGGGTCTGGCGCTCCCGTTCGAAGGCGGCGTCGCCGGCGAAGCCCGAGAAGCGACGGACGGCGACCAGGCGCGCGCCCACCTCTTCGAGGACCACGGCGCGGTTGTTGGGCGTGGGGAGGCTTGCGAGGGTGAATCCCGCCGGCATGGTGAAGGTCACCCGCACGCCTGTGGACGCGGGCTGGGCCGTGACCGGCGCGGTCATCGCGATCTTCATCGAGGACGAAGGCTGGGGCTGGGGCTGGGGCTGGGCCGTCACCGGCGAAGTCATCGCGATCGACTGCTTCGTGGTGTTGCCACCAAAGATGTAGCCCGCCAGGCGACGGAATCCCTCGCTCATGGCCTGGTCCCAGCTCACGTTCTCGACGACGGTGACTGCCCGGACCGTGGGCGCATAGCGGCGCAGCTCGACGCCGCTGGCCGCTTTGACGAGGGTGTAGGCCGGCTCTTCAACACGTTCCGCCATGGCTGGACTCCCCCACACCACCAAGATGCCAAGCGTCATCATGGCAACAAGACTGATGGTGCGCTTCATGTCTGTTGGATGCCGGTGGGCCTTCGTCGTTGCAGTGCGGAATGGCCCGCGGGCGGCTTCCAGCCGCTGCCCGCGGGTTGAACGTCGTCGTCAGGTGTCAGTTCCGAGGACAGTGAAGAAGCGCATTGCCGACCAACAGGAACTCCCCCTGGACGGACAAGGTAGACCTCGTGGGGGCCGCGCGCACGGGCGCACTGACGGCATCAAGATTGTCCACCTCAAGCTCCAGCAGATCCTTGCCGAAATCGCGGGATGCAAGGATCCACATCCGGTTCTCGTCCGAGAAGCCAACAGTGGGACCAACGATGTCTGTCGCATCAATGGATCGCCGGCCTCGTTCACTCATGTCGATACGGTCAAAGACCCGTACCTGGTCGGGGCCAACGGCGGCAATGACAGCGCCGCTCGGCGAGAACGCGAGCTGACTGATCTCGCCCATGTCATTGGGCAAGCCTGGAAAGGCTGGAAGATCAAACACGCTGCCAGAAACCCCGGGGTCGAAGCGACGGTCTCCCAGGTACACGTCGCCCGATGCCGGGTCGACGGAAACCTGGGTGCCAGTGCTGCCGATGCTCCGAAGACGGGTCGGCACCTTGGCGTCGACGGCGAGGCTCCACAAAGCCTCAGTCCGCAGAAAAAGGGTGCCATCAGGCGCAAACACGGCATCGCGTCTGCTGAAGTCTTCGACGCTGGTTGTCCTGGATGTCACACGGGAGAAGCTGTCGACGACCTTCACCTGCTGGACATTCCCAATGAAGTCGGTGCCAAACACGGCAACCGTCCGCCCGTCAGGCGCAAGTGCCTGAATGCCGAAGCTGAACGTCGGGACATCCGCTTGCTGAATGCAGTCGCCGCTCAGAAGCGGCGTCGCGACGATCTCCATATCCAGAATCCGGCCGGTCCCTTCAAAACACAACACGCCAGCGAGGCCCACATCGAAGTCATCACCATTGCGTGACAAGGACCGATACGCCTCAGAGGTGCTGGCGTCGGCGTAGATGCCAACGAACTGGAAGTCGACGTCGCTTCCGGCCAGCACCGCTCGATGACGTTGTGCTGCGGGTGGTGGTGACATCGTCCAACACGCCTCTTCACCATTTGGAACGGCCACACGCAAAGACGCGGTGGAGATCGCAGCATCACCCGTCCAGACGAGCGAGAGCGGCGCGGTCCTTGAGCCGAACGCCTCGCCTTCACCCTCGCCTTCACCTTCACCCTCACCTTCACCTTCACCTTCACCTTCACCCTCGCCTTCACCTTCGCCCTCCCCTTCACCTTCACCTTCACCTTCACCCTCGCCTTCACCTTCGCCCTCCCCTTCGCCCTCCCCTTCGCCCTCACCTTCGCCCTCACCTGCTGCGGGGCACCCAGGCGTGGCGAAGGTGGAACAAGCCACCATCAACAACGGAAAGCGAATCGGGAGGCAAGCCAAGGGAATCTCCTGAACATGAGATGAACAGACGCAGTCGTACTGTGTGAATATACACAGCGTCGGTTTTCCTCAATCCTGTCAGCAGCATGCGCCAGTTTGTGGAAGCCAACCGTCGCTATCGTCGCGTTGACGACCGGTCATCCCGGCGCCCTCCCCGATCAATTGGTTCGCCTTCCTCGAGTTGGACCAGGCACGCTATTCGTCCCTGACCGCTCTGCTTCGTTGCTGCGTCGTGCTCGATTGCCCGTTGCCCAGGGACCACCCATGTCAGCCCTTGATCGCTTTCGCCTCGACGGCCGTACAGCCATCGTCACCGGCGCCTCCCGCGGCATCGGCGCCGCCATCGCCATGGCCCTCGCCGAGGCCGGCGCCTCCGTCGTCGTGTCGTCGCGCAAGAAGGAGGCCATCGAAGAGATGGCCCACCGCATCACGGCTGCGGGCGGCAAGGCCCACGCCGTCGTCGCCCACGCCGGCAACGACGCCGACCAGGAGCGGCTGGTGGCCGAAGCCGTCGCCGTCTTCGGCGGCATCGACGTCGTCGTCGCCAACGCCGCCACCAATCCGGTCTTTGGTCCGGTGCTCGATGTGGATGCCGGGGTGTTCGACAAGATCATGCAGGTGAATGTGCAGGGGCCGTTGATGTTGGCGAAGGCGGCCCATCCCCATCTGTCGGCCCACGGTCGGGGTTCGCTGGTGTTCATCTCGTCGGTGGGGGGCATCTCGCCGGAGCCGTTGTTGGGGCTGTATTCGGTCTCGAAGGCGGCGCTGTTGTCGTTGTCGAAGGTGCTGGCCAAGGAGTGGGGTCCCGACGTGCGCAGCAACGTCATCTGCCCGGGCATCGTCAAGACGAAGTTCGCCGAGGCCATCTGGAGCAACGACGCCATCGTCGAGGCCACCATCAAGACCCAGCCGATTCCCCGGGTGGCCGAGCCCGAAGAGATCGCGGGCATGGCCCTCTTTCTGGCATCCGATGCCAGCTCCTATTGCACCGGCGGCGTCTACGTCGTCGACGGCGGCCACCTCGTGTGAGGCACGTCAGGGTCTTTTGGGTCGGTGGTGCTCGATCGCTATCGCCAGGTCGGGGCGCAAGCCCCGCAGCTGGTCGACAACCTCGTCCAGCGTGCAGACCTCGTCGATGAGCACCAAGCCCCGACCGCGGGCTCGGCCGTCGAGCAGCAGCAAGGCCTTGGCCGCCACGGCCGCACCGCCGACGGCAAAGCCGTCGCCGGCCCACAGGCTGACGATGACGTCGTCAGCTGGCCCCCTGGCCCGGGCCACCACCTCGACAACGCTTGGTACCCGCCTCAGCACCACGCCCCGCAGCAGCCGAAAGTACGCGCCCAACAATGCGCGGAACCACGGGGCCACCAGGAGCCAGCCAGGCAGGAGCCGAAACGAGGCCCACAGGATCGATGGCGACGGCGCAAACGACATCGTCACGGCGAGCACGCCGGTGCTGGCCGCCAGCATCGCCACCTCGGGAAACGAAAACGTCAGCGTGCGGCGGGCCCCCCGCGGAAACGGCAGGGTCTCGCCGGACAACGCACCGGGGACCTCGACGCGGTGGCCCCCCCGCACAGCACGGGCGGGCACGCCCAGAGCGTCGACGACCAGGTCGATGGTGCCCTGGCCCGCCCCCGAAAACGGCGAACTGCGTACCCCGAGGTCGAGGGTGACCGCATCAGGCACTACCCGATGGGCGGCGGCCCCCAGCAGGTTCGACAGCCCCGTGAAGATGCCCGCGCCCAACACGACGGTCCCCGCAGCGGACTTGCCCCGCCAGGCATCGATCAGGCCCTCGACGACGACGCGGTCGGAGCTTGCCTCCAACAGGGTCAGCCCTTCACGCAGACACCAGGCCACCAGCGCCGCGGGTGGGGCGGCGTGGCTGCTGGAGCAGTTGACCACCACGTCGGCGTCCCCAAGCGCCGCGAAGGTCTCTGGTGCGCCCAGGTCGACGATCCGGTCGGGTCCGCGCCGACCGGCCACCAGCACCTCGACATCGCCACGGTGGGCCAGGGTCTGCACCACCCTTGCGCCCAGAAATCCGGCTCCGCCGACAACGATCACACGCTTCTTCATGACGACGTTGTAGGGTCGCCACGGTCCGCAGACGACTCGCGTTTCACCATGCCGCTGCCAAACCACCTGAAACCCCGCAAGGTCCCGAAACAAGAGCGCTCTCGCGCCCTGGTCGATGCCATCGTCGAAGCGACGGCTCGCGTTTTGGTCGCGCGGGGCTACGAGGCCTTGAACGTCGCCGAGGTCGCCGAGGTCGCCGGCGTTGGCATCGGCTCCCTCTACCAATACTTCCCCCACAAAGAGGCGTTGGTGGTGGGGCTGCTGGAGCGCCACGCTGATCGCGAAGCGGCGTTTCTGGAGGCCCGCTTCGCCGCCGTACAGGCCCCGAACGCCGCCGCCCTGTTGCATGCCGCTGTCGCCGCCGTGCTCGCCTTTCGAGCCGTGGAACCGGCGCTCCACCAAGCCCTCACCGACGTCATCCCCGTGGTGGGCCGCTACGACGACCTGCGTGATCGCGGCGCCCGCACCGCCCGGTTGCTCCGGTCGCTGTTGGAGCCCGTGTATCGGCCGGTGGAGGGGGCGCCGAGTCTCGACGAGCTCGTTTTCATGGTGGGCAACGCCACCCATTCGCTGACCCACGAGGGGCTGCTGCCCCGACCGACCTCGTTGTCCGATGAGCGCCTCGCCACGGAGATCACGCGGCTGTGGGTGGGCTACCTCGGACTGGCCGGTGGGGCTGGCGGGTCACCATGATGTGCATCCCCTGGGCCCTCGCGGCGATATTGGCGGGCAGCGTCGTGCCGACGACGACGACGACACCGACGACACCGACGACACCGACGATTTCAGCGGCCCCCGCCGGCATGGTGCTCGTGCCAGCGGGCACGTTTCGACGGGGACGAGCCGTGGGTCCCCTGGACCAACAGCCCCCCCACCAGGTCTCTGTCTCGTCGTTCTTCTTCGACGAAACCCTCGTCACCGTCGCCGACTTCCGTCGTTACGTGGAGCAGACGGGGTACGTCACGTCGGCGGAGCGCCTGGGCTACGGCAAGACCGCGGTCCTCGGCATGCGAGACTGGCAATGGCAGGAGGTCCGCGGCGCGAATTGGCGGGCCCCATTTGGCAGCGCCTACGCCGACATCATCGTCATCACCGACGACATGCCGGTGACCATGGTCTCCTGGCGCGACGCCGACGCGTACTGCCGCGCCCACGGCAAGCGCCTGCCCACCGAGGCCGAGTGGGAGTACGCCATGCGGGCAGGGGCCACCACCCGCTACCCCTGGGGCGACACCCTGCGCGACGCCACCGGGGCCGTCCGCTTCAACCACTGGGAGGGCACCACCCACGCCGACAACGCCGCTGCCGTGCCGGCCGGTGCTGCCGCCGGCGCCGCTGGCGGTGCCGCCGCCGCGGACGGTGCGAACGACGAGGCCGGCGACGGCTTCGTGTATCTCTCGCCGGTGCGGGCCTATCCGCCCAATGGCTTTGGCCTGTACGACGCCGTCGGCAACGTCTGGCAGTGGACGGCCGACTGGTACGCCAAAGACACCTTCGCCCGCACCGCCGAAGACGCCCGGAGCGTCGTCGTCAAGGACCCCACCGGCCCTGTCAGCGGCGAACACAAGGTGGCCCGTGGGGGCTCCTGGTGGTGTTCGGCGGGCACCTGCCATGGCTTTGGCCTGGTCACCCGTGGCAAGACGCTGCCGACGGCGCCGTTTTCCAACAACGGCTTTCGCTGCGCCCTCGGTCTGCCCCCATCACCGTCGTCGACTCCTGGAGGTCCCTGATGCTGTCTGGTCTGTTCTGCCTGTTGGCCATCGCAGCACCGGCACCGGCATCACCGCCGGTCCTGCGGGCCGTCAGCGCCACCGAAACAGCGCCGGTCTTTGCCGTCGGCGACGTCGTCACCATCGCCATCGACGACGCCAACCTGCGGGCGGATGGGTCCACCAATCAGAAGGCCATTGGCACGTTGCCGTTTGGTGCGGTGGTGAAGATCGTCGAGGCGGCGCCAGCCCCGGTCACCATCGGTCTGCTGACCCAGCGCTGGTATCGGGTGGAGACCGTCGCCAAGACCAAAGCCAAGCCCGCCAGCGGTTGGGTCTTTGGCAACACCGTGACCACGCTGGGTGACAAGCGCTTCTCGGTGACCCTGTCCGCCGAGGGCCGACCCGTGGTGCGCTTCTTCCGCCCCGGTCAGGATCCCAAGGTGGCCTCGGTGGACCTCAAGGACTCAGCCAGCACCGTCAGCGCGGTGGTGACGATTCCCCTGGCCGATCGGATCGGGCTGCTGGTGCGGAGCTGCGGCGCCGCTGGCAAGTCGTGCACCGACAGCCTGGTGGGCCAGGGCCCGTATCAAGCCGTGGTGTTGGAGACCGTGTCGGCACCGGCGACGCCGTTGTCGTCGACGGCGTCGAAGGCGGTGACCGTCACCACCGATGGCTTCGCCCTGAATGGCCGGGCCTTCAGCATCTACCCGTTGCAGGACCAGCTCCGGCCCGGACCCGACGAAAACCGGCTGATCGATATCTTCGCCAGCGACTGCCACGCCGTCATTCAGGTCGACGCCCACGCCATGTTCGATGCCATCGAACAGATGCCCATGTGTCTGGTGCGGTCCTTCGAGCAGAACTGCGCGCCCGACCCGTGTTGGGACGAGCAAGAGTCCTGTCTTGATGGCTGCGGCAGCAGTTGCACCAGCTGTGATGCCGTGTGCGCCGACGGCTGCGACAGCTGCACGGCGGCGTGCACGACGCCAGCCTGCAAGCGGGCCTGCGCCAAGAAGCGGGCCGGGTGCTTCACGGGCTGTGTGAAAGGAGCCGACACCTGCCGCGACAGCGGTGGCTGTGAGCGTCGCTACGCCACCTGCACCGCCGAGCACCAACGCCGCGTCGACACCGAGTGCGACCGCGACGCCTGCGAAGCCTGGGGCTCGTGCTCCAGCGGCGACTGCAAGACGACCCTCAACGAGTTCTGCCAAACCGCCTGCTACCGGCAGTGAGGCACTGCTTCGGCAGTGAGGCACTGCTTCGGCAGTGAGGCACTGCTTCGGCAGTGAGGCACTGCTTCGGCAGTGAGGCACTGCTTCGGCAGTGAATTGTCCTGATTCTTCAAGTCTTTGCGCTGCGCTCTCCTGGAGGTCCCTGATGTTGTCTGGTCTGTTCTGCTTGTTGGCCATCGCCGGACCTCCGCCGGTCGCCGGACCTGCACCGGCAGTTGCACCAGCGGTTGCACCGGCAGATGTGCCGGCGGTTGCGCCAACACCGGCAGCCCCGAAGGTCTTGCGGCCCGTCAGCGCCACCGAGGCGGCGCCCGTGTTTGCCGTCGGCGACATCGTCACCATCGCCGTCGACGACGCGAACCTGCGGGCGGATGGGTCCACCAACCAAAAGGCCATTGGCACGTTGTCGTTCGGCACGATGGTGAAGATTGTCGAGGCGGCGCCGGCCCCCGTCACCATCGGGCTGCTGACCCAGCGCTGGTATCGCATCGAGGCCGTGACGAACCCGTCAGCCATTCCGTCAGCGGCTCCGTCGACGAAGCCCGTCAGTGGCTGGGTCTTTGGCAACACGGTGACGTCCATCGGCGACGACCGCTTCTCGGTGACGTTGTCTGGCGACGACCACCCGGTGGTGCGCTTCTTCCGCCTCACCGGTGATCCCCGGGTCGTTTCCATCGAGCTGGAGGGCCGCGCGTCCACCGTCAGCGCCGTGGTCACGTCGCCCATCTCGGACCGACTCGGGCTGATGGTGCGCAGTTGCACCGGCGAGGGCGTCTGCACCGACACTGTCGTCGGCCAGGGAGCCCACCTGGCCATGGCCCTGCAGAGTGCTCCATCGCCGTCGCTGTCGCTCGACGCGTCGTCGGTGACCCGTGGCCCCGCAGGCTACGCGCTCCACGGGTCGTCCTTTGATGTGTACGAGCTGAACAGGTTGGTGAGTCCCCCGCCAGACGAGGCCCGGCTGACCGAGATGTTCGAGGCCAACTGCCACGCCGTCGTCGAGGGCGACGCCGACGAGATGGGCATGGTCCGGCAGACGCCCATGTGCCTGCTGCGCGAGTTCAGCCAGAACTGCGCCCCCGACGACCGCTGTTGGGATCTGCAGGAGTCCTGCCTCGATCAATGTGGCGACACCTGCACCACCTGCGACGCCCGCTGCGCCAACAGGTGCGACACCTGCAAAGCCGGGTGCAAGACGCCAGCCTGCACGAAGGCCTGCGCCAGCAAGCGCACGGCCTGCTTCACGGGCTGCGTGAAGAAGGCCGACGGGTGTCGGTCCGCGCCGACCTGCGAACGCGTCCGCCGCGACTGCGAGTTCCACCAGCCACCTCGCGTCGAGGTGGAATGAGCCCGGGTGCCACCGGATCTGGGGGTCTTTCTGCCAGGGGCGCGTGCGGTGTCTGTTCGCCATGAGAGCCATGTCCAGAGCGAGTGCCGTGATCATCGGCGTTGCCTTCACCCTCGCCGCGGCCTGCATTCCGACCATCGATGACCCGCCACCTGGCGACCCGCCCCCGGCCCCCGTCGAAGGAAGCGTGGTGCTCGGTCGTGGTTCGCTGGTCGTCGGTGAGCAAAGCACCGAATACGAGCTGGTCCGGCTCGGCAGGGAAGATGGCCGCGCGACGTACGTCCAGTGGGTTCGCCCCCTCCCGGCGGACCGAGGCCACGCCAGCGTCGTCGTCCAGACGCTGCCCTATGAAGGTGTCGAGTGGAGCGGTGATCCCGTCGACGAGGCGCTGGCAGCAGCAGGCCCCCGCAGCGACGGCTTCTACGACGACAGCGCCTGCGACGACGACAATGACCGGGGTGTCGCCTACTTCGCCGTCTCCCCCGAGGAGAGCGCCAGCAACGCCATCACCCATGTGCTCAATGGACACGGGACGCTGTTGGTCTTTGGGCGCTACTACGCCTGCGACGCCATCGATGGCGACGTGCTCGACATGCGGGCCGCGCTGCGCTTTCTCGCCGAGCGCGCCGACGACGGTGACGAGGTCGACGTCAGCCGCGTGGGCATCATCGGCAATTCGTGGGGCGGATTCCTCGCCCTGTATGGCGCCGTTCGCGCCCCCGACAGCGTCGTTCCCGCCGTTGTGGTCCCCATCAACCCGCCAGCGGTGATGGCCCGCATGTACGACGGGATCGCCGTGCTGCGTGACGAGTTCCCCCATCCCGAGCAACTGACGTTCTTTGACTCCTACCTGCATCGCATCGAGGCCAGCACCGGGGGGCCTGCGGGCAGCGCCGACAGCGACTTCTCCCGGTTCGACGTCGACGACATCTGCGCCGGCCTGCGGGGCAAGCACACGCTGCTGCTGCACGACAGCTGGGACACGCTGGTGCCCTTTGGGGGTTCCGAAGAACTCGTTGAGACGTGCGGCACCGACAGCGACGTGCAGGGGCTGTGGTGGCGCCGGCAGGGGGCCGTCGACTACGAGGCCGTCGGCCTCGACCACGGCCTGCTCGGCAAGGAGCCCGGCTATCCCTCCGTCTACACGCTCTCCACGAGCTACCTCTACGCGCACTTGAACGATGCCGCGCATCCCATCGTCACCTTCGCCTCGCGGGGTGGCCTGCAGGCCTTCTTGCAGGTGGTGCACGACGATCAGGCCGCCGGCGGCGACGTCGACCACGCCCGGGTGCGCGTTGTGGAAGCCATGGCCCCGGGCGCCCTGGTCCTGCTGGTGGATGAAAACGCCGGCGCCAGCGCCGACGCTGTCTGGGCCGACGCCGTCAATGCTGTTTGGGGCACCTCGCTGGACGCAGCTGGCCTGCGCTCGATGCTGGCGACCGGGTTCCCGGCACCGTGAGCCACCTGCTCTCGTTCATCGGGCGGTGCCGATCGCGGACCCGCGATCTGCATGCCGGGAAGGCGACGTCCTCGGATTGTTTGTGTTCGTTCGACCTTGACCTCTGACGGTGCCACGATCCCGCATGGCTCGCATGCTCGATGCAGTTGTGGCGTGGTGGCGCGGTGGCGTGGTTGGCTCGTCGAAAGAGGGCGCGGCGTCGCCCGGTCCAACCTCACGGCCTGTCGGAGCGCAGCCCAGTCCGACGCCGCAAACCGGTGGGGCGCAGCCCAATCCGACCCCGGATGAGGCTCGGCGGGAGGCCGCGCGGCAGGCTTGGCCGTGTCGCGACCAAGGGTGCCGGCACGATCGGGCGGAGCTTGCCGTCTTGACCTCGACGTGTGGCTTCGTGGATGCCGAACTCGTCGTCTGCGACCACTGCGGTGCGCTGCTGCGGGGCATCTTTTTCCACCACAGCGACACGGCGGACATCCCGAGCATCGACTACGACGAGGTCTGGGGGTCCAGCGCCGCAGGACGCTCCTTGGACCCAAGCGCGGCGGCGGCCCTGCCGCACCGATCGATTCCATGGGCAGACACACTGGTGGGTCTCATTCCCAACGTGCGGTCAATCTGAGGCGGTGACCAGCAAGGTGCGCCTGCCAACCGATGGTCAGCGACGGCGGGCGTTGCTGGCGAGCTTCTTCACGCGCTTCTGCAGTTCGCTGTCGGCGGGCTTGAGGCGCAGCAGGGCTTCGCCGACGGAGAGGGCGTCGGCCCAGCGCTCGGCCTTCTCGTGGAGGATCATCAAGGCCTGCAGGGCGTGGTGATCGCGGGGGTCGCTTTGGACAAGGTCCTCGGCCAGCGACGTCGCCAGCGACAGCTTGGAGGCCCGGGCCAGCAGGCGGATGGCCCGCAGGTGGATCTCGCGGGCGCTCGACAGCCGGGTGGCTTCGAGGGCGTTTTCGACGGCCTGGTCCTGCATCTCGACGTGGATGATGACCTCGGCCTTGTCGAGGAGGTCGATGGCCCGGGCGAGGTCGAGGGCCCGGTCGACGGCGGCGAGGCGACGCTGAACGGTCTCATCGTCGGGGGCGAGCTCGAGGGCCCGCTCCAGCACCTTCTTGGCCTGGCCGTGGTGGGAGCGCCGCTCGAGGTCCCCGGCCTCGGCGAGGAGGGCGGTGACGGTGTCGGGGTCGACGGCGGTGCCGCGGGCAAAGACCCGCGAGGGCAGACGGGTGGCGAGCTCGGCGGTGTGGCGCAGGGCGGCGACCCGGGCGAGGACGACGGGCTCGAGACTGTCGAGGGTTTTGAGGGCCGACGCGATGCGGGCCACCTGGGGTGGTGAGGCGTCGGCGGGGGCTGAGGCAAAGACCCGGCGCAACAAGGCCACGCGGGCGCTGACGTCGTCGACAGTGGCTGTCTCTGGCAGGCCGAGGCCGCCGCAGGGATCGTTGTCGTCGATGCCCACAAACAGGCGCCGCGCCGCCGCCAGCACCTTGGCCAGGGGCGCGCTGTTGGGGCGGGCCTCCCGGGCGTGCAGGGCGTCGACGGTGCCGTCGAGGAAGCGCAACAGGCCTTCAAGCTTTGGCCCCTGGAGATCTTTGAGGTGCAGGCCGGCGCCGGCGACGCCGCCCTCCTGCCCGAGGTGCACCACCTCACCGAGGAGCTCGATGGGCCCGATGAAGACCCGCACCACAGTGCCCAGGGGAGGCGCTTCGCCCGCCGCGAACAGGCCCCCGTGCTGCAGCCCCCGGGTCCACAGGGCCTGCAGTACCGCCCGCGGGGTTTTGACCTCGACCATCGTCGTGGCGATGAAGCGGGCGGGGGCCGACAGTTCGGCTTCGAGGGTGGCTTGCAGGGCCAGCCCTTCGACGAAGCGGCGCAGCAACAGCACCGTCTGGGGCGGCAGGCCCTGAAACTGGATGCCCGCACCCATGGGCAGGGCCCGCACCGCGGCGGTGTCGGCGTCGACGACGTGGACCACGGTGCCAAACAGGCCGATGGCGGAGTCGATGGTGGGGCGCAGGCGCAGCCGCACGGGGCTCGCCATGGGCGGCGGTGTCGTGGTGCGGACGAAGATGCCGCCCAGGGAGATGTTGTCGGCGGCGGCGGTCTCGATGGAGGCGGCGGCGGTCACGAGGTCGACGGCCGCGTTCAGGCGATAGCGGGGATGCTTCTGAACGGCGGGGAAGCTCATGGGACCAATGTGCTTGGCGCCACATCCCGGCGCCCTCGATGTCTCGATACAGGACGCCTGTCTGTCTCGATTTGATTTCTCGTGAGGGTGTCGTTCTCGATGGCTGGCGACGACGAGAGGTCAGGCCATCGCCGTCGCCGCCATGACCTGAACCGGGTCAGGGAAGCCTGGGCGACAGTGCCCACTCATGCCTCGATCCGGGTCATTTTAACCGGTCGCCTGGGGGCTGCCGAGGCCGCGGCCCAGGTGGTCACGAAGCCTTTTTCACGACGACGACCGCCCGTGGATGGGGCGGACGTTTGTCCGGTGTGGGCTGGTCCACACCCCTCAAGGGCTTCCTGCCGTGGTCGACCACTCAAGCGACACGCAGAGCACGCACAGCGCGAGGGGCACCATGAACGACCTGGACGATCCGTTTGATGAGGAGGACGACGACGCATCGGCCTCGACCTATCTGACCTTTCGGGTGGGCCCGGCGGAGTACGCCCTGCCGGTGCTGCTGGTGACAGAGATTGTGCGCTTGCCGCCGTTCTTTGCCTTGCCCGACGTGCCGGACCACGTCTGTGGCGTCGTCAACCTGCGCGGGCGGGTGGTGCCACTGATGGACCTGCGTCGTCGCTTTGGTCTGCCCCAGCAGGCCACCACCGACCGAACCGTGGTGGTCGTGGCCGAGGTCGACCAGGCCAGCACCGGGCTCATCGTCGACGGCGTCGCCGACGTCGTGGTGCTGACTGAACTCGACACGACCACCGTGCAGGCCGGGGTTGGTCGCAGCCAGCTGGTGCAGGCCGTGGCCCGTCGCGGCGAGCAGGTCTGCTTCGTCCTCGACCCGGCAGCGTTGCTGGCACCCATGGAACGGACCCCAAGCGCCCCGACCCTGCCACCGACGTCACCGTCACCATCGGGCCTGTCGGCCCTGTCGGCCTGAACACCTGACGGACCTGACCGACTTGCTGCCCATCCCACCATCTCCATCGCTGCCTGACGCAGCCGAGGTCTCCATGTCCCACACCACCCACGACACACCCGCCACCACCCACAGCGACAGCCACAGCGACATGGAGGCCCACCTGAAGGCCATCCATCGGGTGATGGCGGTGGTGGAATTCTCCGCCGACGGTCGCTTCCTGCGCGGCAATCCCCTGTTCATGGCGGCCATGGGCTACGAGGCCGCCGAGCTCGAGGGGGTCCACCACCGCCACTTCGTCAGCGAGGCCGAGGCCGCCTCGCCCGCCTACGCCGACTTCTGGCGTCGCCTCGGCGCCGGTGAGGTCGTGCAGGCGGTCTTTGAGCGGGTGGGCAAGGGGGGCCGCCGGGTGGTGTTGCAGGCGTCGTACAACCCCCTCTTCACCAGCGATGGCCGGGTCGACCGGGTGGTGAAGTACGCCACCGACATCACGGCCCAGACGGTGGCCATGGAGCAGGCCACTGCCGAGCAGCATCGCCTGACCACCGAAGGAGGCCGCATCCGCTCGGCCCTGGAGGGAGCGTCGACGGGCATGATGGTCACCGACGAAAACCTCAACATCGTCTACGCCAACACGGCCCTGCGGACCCTGCTGAAGCAGCACGAGGCGGCCATCGTCGCCCAGTTCCCGGGCTTCTCGGTGGACCACCTCGTGGGGCGCAACATCGACATCTTCCACAAGGCCCCCGCCCACCAACGGGGCATCCTCAAGAACGTCCAGAACAACCACAAGGCCCGCATCACCGTGGGCGGCCGCATCATGGACAACATCCTGGGCCGGTCGGTCGGACCCGACGGCAAGGTGTTGGGCTTTTCGATGGAATGGTTCGACGTCACCGACGAGGTCACCATCCAGGCCCGGGCCCGCAAGGACATCGAGGGCGTGCTGGCGGCGGCCCTGCAGGGCGACCTGTCCATCCGCCTCGACACCGGCGCCTACGACGGCTTCATCCGCATGGTGGGCGAGGGCATGAACAAGCTCCTCGATTCGGTGAGCGACTCGTTTCGCACGGTGAAGGAGGCCCTGGAGCAGATTGGCCAGGCCGGGACCCAGCTGCGCACGACCAGCCAGCTGATGTCCACCAGCGCGGTGTCCTTGAACGCCGCCGCCGGCCGGTCGTCGTCATCGTTGGAGGTCACCGCTGGCATCGTGCGCGCCAACGCCGAGAACGCCGCGATGGCCAACCAGTTGGTGACCCAGACCGCCACGGCGGCGAAGGAGGGCGATGCCCGCATGGCCGACATGGCGCTGGCCATGGGGGACATCAACACCTCTGCCCAGCACATCGCGCGCATCATCAAGGTCATCGACGAGATCGCGTTTCAGACCAATCTGTTGGCGTTGAACGCCGCCGTCGAAGCCGCGCGGGCGGGTCGTCACGGCAAGGGCTTTGCGGTGGTGGCCCAGGAGGTGCGCTCCCTCGCCGAGCGCAGCGCCCGCGCTGCCAAGGAGACCGCCGACCTCATCGAGTCCTCGACCCAGAAGGTTGGCCACGGGGTGCGCATCGCCGAGGGGACCCGCGGGGCCCTCACAGAAATCATCGGCAATGTCTCCAAGGTGGTGGACCTTGTCGGCGAGATCGCCGCCGCCAGCCGGGAACAGGCCAAGACCATCCAGTCGGTGACGACGTCGATGGGTGAGGTGACCGAGAACGCCCAGGCCGGCAGCCAGCAGTCCAGCGAAGTGGCGGCCGCCTCTGAGGAACTCGGTCGACAGATGGAAGTGCTGCGGCAACGGGTGGCGTCCTACAAGCTGCCCGAACCCGTCGTGGTGGCCACCACCGCCGAGGACCAGCTCCGGCAGCTGCTGCGGCTCCTCGAGAGCAGCGGCATCCCGGTGGGCACGCTCATGCAGTCCATGCAGGGTGGTCGACCCGCCGTCGCCGCCGGCCCCATCGAGGTCCACGGCACCAACGGTCACAGCGGGCCCAATGGCCACGGCCCCAACGGCCCCAACGGGCACAACGGCCCCAACGGGCACAACGGCCACAACGGGCACAACGGCCACAACGGCCACAACGGCCACAACGGCGTCGACCCCCGGGCCGTGCTGCCCTTGACCGCCGATGAGCGTGGTTTCCGCGGTTTCTGAGCCGCGCCACCCCGGCGACGATCGCGGTCCCTGACCGCGATCACGGCGCCCACCGCCGACCACACGTGCCGACCGCCTGCGGGCTGGAGAGACCATGAGAACCCTCGAATCCTGGGCCAGCTATGCCGTCGACGCCGACGAGGCCCTCGCCACCATCGAAACGGCCCTGTTGACCCTGGAGGGTGGTCACAACGCTGAGATGGTGAACCGGCTCTACCGGGGCCTGCACACCATCAAAGGCAACTCGGGCTTTCTCCAACTGGGCACCATCGAACGGGTCTCCCACGTCGCCGAAAGCGCCATCGGCATGGTGCGGGACGAGGGCCGGGTCCTCGACCCCGAGCTGTTGGCCGTGATGTTCTCGCTGCTGGACTGTCTGCGGCGCCTCATCGCGGCCGCCGCTGCCGCCCACAGCGACGTGACCGACCCCGAGGTGGAACCCTTGCTGGCCCGGACCAGCGCCCTCATCGGTGGTGTGGTCGCCGGTCCCGACCGGAGCCTGGAAGGTCTGCATCTCTTCGAAGATGAGGAAGACGGCACAGACGGCGTCGACGCTGGCGCTTCGGCCGATGACCCCTTCGGCGATTCCGGTGACGACGGCGGCTTCTTCCTTGCCCTGGCGCGGTCCCTGTGGACCACCATTGCCAGCGGTGGTGACGGCGCTGGCCGGGCCCTCCTCGATCTGGAACGCGCCGCTGAACGCACGGGGCACACCCGCATCGGTCTCGCCGTTGAAGCCTGTCTGGCCAGCGACACTGGCGAAGCAGCCCTCATCACCCTGGCCCGCGCCCTCGTTGATATGGGCCTCGAGGAGGCCCGCGCCGTTGGCGAACGCAGCCTTCACCTCACGTCCGCACGAGGCCTCGCCAGTCCCGATGCACCTGCTGACGCCGCGCTGGTCGAAGGACCGGCGTCACCGACGACCACCAACGCGGCCGCGAGACCGACGGCGACACCGAAGGCGACACCGACAACAGCACCACCACCACCACCGACGTCGGCAGCGGCCACCGCCAGCAAGGCGCCGGTGGAACAGACCCTGAAGATCGATGGCGGCAAGGTGACGTCGTTGATGGCCCTGGCGGGTGAACTCGGCATCGCCGTCCACGCCGTCACCCGTCATCCGGGCATCGACGTCGAGAGACTGGTGGACTTTCAGGCCCGGGCCCACCGCCTGGAGGCCTTGATCACCGAGCTACAGACAGAGACCGCCTCGTTGCGGCTGGTGCCGGTCGCTGACGTCTTTGGGCGCATGCGCCGGGTGGCCCGCGACGCGAGTCTGCGCACGGGCAAGGAGGTCGACTTCGTCACCATCGGCGCCGATACCGAGATCGACAAAGCCATCGTCGACCGCCTCCCCGATGCGTTGATGCACGTGGTGCGCAACGCCATCGATCACGGCCTCGAAAACGGTGACGAACGGTTGCGGCGGGGCAAGCCCCTGCGGGGTCGGGTGGTGCTGCAAGCGGCCCATCGCGGTGGCAGCGTCGAGATCGTGGTGGCCGACGACGGCGCCGGCGTCGACCTGGCCCGGGTCCGGGCCCGCGCGGTGGAGCGGGGGCTGTGCGCGCCACACGCTGTCACCAGTGACGACGACATCATCAACTTCTTGTTCTCACCCGGCTTTTCGACAGCGGCCCAGGTGACCGAGCTGTCGGGCCGTGGGGTGGGCCTCGACGTGTTGCGATCCACCATCGAGTCCATGCACGGCACCGTGCGTCTGCGCAGCGTGTGGGGGAGCGGGTGCCGTCTGGAGATCACGCTGCCGCTGACGGTGGCGTTCATGGAGGCCATGGTGGTGCGGGTTCACCAGTGGTTGTTGGCGATCCCCATCGACCGCATCCACCAGGTCCAGCGGGTGGCCGCCGACCGCGTCATCGTCGACGCCGCCAGCGGGGCATCCCTGGTGCGCTTTGACGATGGGCTGGTGCCCATGGTGCGGCTGGAGTCGTTCTTTGCTGGCGGCCTGAACGATTCGACCACTTCGTGGTCGAACCACGAGGACAGCGGTGATCGCGGCCACCGCAGTGGTGATCAGATCATGGTGGTGGCCCACGCCAAGCGCGGCCGGCTGGCCTTCCCGGTGGCGTCGGTGGTGGGCAACCAGCAAGTCATGCTCAAGCCCCTCAACGGTGTCTTGCAGCACCTGCGGGCCGCTGCGGGCTACGGCGTGCTTCGCTCGGGGGACGTGGCCCTCACCCTGGACTGCGAGCAACTCAATGCTGCTTGAGCAACCCGACCGACGCAGCACCAGCAGCCCGAGCGACGGCCCCGGCGATCGCGTCGATGGCAGCGTTGTCGTTGACGCCATGACCGTGCTGCGCGGGCTCGTCCACCGCCAACTGGGCCTCGCGTTTGGCGGTGACCAGGCCCACCACTTCGTCACCCGCGTCACGGCGTTCTGCGGCCAGGAAGGGCTTGTCGTCGACGAGCTCGTGCAGAAGCTGGGCCGCGACAAGGGGCTGTTGCAGCGCCTGGCGGACGCCCTGTCGACGCCCCACACCTGCTTCTGGCGGGAGCCCGAGGCCTTCGCCGCCCTGCACCAGCAGATGTTGCCCGCCTTTCGCCATGAGCCCGAGGTTCGCCTGTGGTCGGCGGCCAGCGCCGCCGGCGACGAGGCCTACAGCATGGCGATGGTGGCCCGGGAGTGCTTTGGCGATGAGGGCCCCGTGGTCCGCATCCTGGGCACAGACTTGAGCGCCCAGCAGGTGGCCCTCGCCGAGCGTGGAGTGGTGCCCGCCAGCCGCCTCGGGGAACTCGATGCCGGGCGGCGTGCCCGTTGGCTGCTTGCCCAGGCCGACGGTCGCTTTCGCGTGGCCCCCGAGCTGCAGGCCCGCTGCGCCTTTCGGCGCATGAACCTGACCGCGTTTCCCTGGCCCTTCGAGCGGGGCTTCCACGTCATCTTCCTGCGCAACGTCTTGTACTACTTTGACGACGTCACCGTCGCCGCCGTCCTTGAAGCCGCCCACCAGGCCCTGGTGCCCGGAGGCTTCCTGGTCACGAGTGTCACCGAGCCGTTGTCGCGGGCGCCGAGCGGCTTTCGGCGGGTGGGGCCCGCCATCTATCGACAGGTGCAGGGATGAACACCGACATGAACACCCACATGAACCCAGCCATGAACACAGCCATGAACACGGGGATGAACACGGGGATGAACCGTCCCATCCGCGTGCTGGTGGTCGATGACTCGGCCCTGGTCCGAGAGACCCTGGTTCGTGGCCTGGCGGCGGCGCCCGACATCGAGGTCGTCGGTGAAGCCCGCGATCCATTTCAAGCCCGCGACCTGCTGGTCACATTGCGCCCCGACGTCATCACCCTCGATGTCGAGATGCCGCGCATGGACGGCCTGACGTTTCTCCGTCGGCTGATGGCGGTGCTGCCCACACCAACCATCGTGGTGAGTTCCCTGACCACCATGGGATCACCCCTCGCCATCGACGCCCTCGACGCCGGCGCCGTCGACGTCATCGCCAAACCCGCCAGCCAGGTGAAGGACGGCCTCGAGAAAATGCTGCAGACCCTCGTGCAACAGATTCGCGTGGCCGCCGGCACCCGCGTTGATCGCCGGGTGGGGCCCATCGAGATGCCAGCCGCGGTCCCCCTGCACCAGACCACCGACGCTGTCATCGGCATTGGCGCCTCCACCGGCGGAGTGGCCGCCCTCGGCAAAATCCTGCCGGCTTTTGGCGCGTTCACGCCGGGGATCGTCGTCGTGCAGCATATGCCCGCCGGCTTCTCTGCCGACTTCGCCCGCCGCCTCGATGGCCAATGCGCCATGCGCGTCGTCGAAGCCAAAGATGGTGATCGGGTGTTGTCGGGCCACATGTTCATCGCCCCGGGGGGCGACCGCCACACGGAGGTCCATCGCTCTGGCGGCGTCTATCGCATCGTCCTCGTCGACGGTCCCCCCGTGAGCGGCCATGCGCCCTCCGTCGATGCGCTCTTTCGCTCCCTCGCCCGCCATGTGGTCCGAAACGCCATTGGCTGCTTGCTCACGGGCATGGGTGAAGACGGTGCCCGCGGCTTGTTGGAGCTCCGCCAGGCGGGAGGCCGGACCCTGGTGCAAGACAAAGAGACCTGCGCCGTGTGGGGCATGCCGGCGGCCGCCGTGCACCTCGGCGCCGCCGACCAGGTCCTGCCCCTGGAGCAGCTCCCACGGGCGGTCCTCGCCTCGGTGACCCATCACGCAGAACCAGGGGCGACCCGCGCCCCGTGACCCGATTCACGTCATTTGACGGGGTCTGTCTCAAGGGGGCTGAGCGTGCCGTCGATGCTCGAGGAACTCCAAGAGCTCGTACAGAGGGTGGTGACAATGTCGATGTCGTGGAGTTCCGTCTATGAAACCGGCCTGCGCGAGGTCGATGCCCAGCATCGCCAGTTGTTCGGGCTCATGAACACCCTGGCCGATAAGCTGGCCCATCCAGACACGGTCGCCGAGGCCGGCGCCGCATTGCGCTCCCTGGAGATCTGCACCCGCGAGCACCTGCAGTGGGAGGAGAAGCTGCTGCTCGCCTCGGCCTACGCAAACGTCGTCGAGCATCTCCTTGCCCATCAACACCTGCTGAAGACCCTCTACAGCATCATCTCGGACTACGAGGCCGGTCGGCCCATCAACGAGCGCGCCGTGGGCTACTTCAACCATTGGTTCAGCAACCACATCCTCGGCAGCGACCACCGCTACGTGCCCAGCGTCCGCAGCGCCGGCCTGGGCTGAAGCGATGGAGGTAATCTGAAACCACGTCTGTCAAGTCGACGACGACGGCGTCGCCAGGTGACGCGAATGGAGACAGCCGCGGGCCTTTCGCCACCATGAATCCCTGCCAATGGGGGAACTGACCCCGTCACGGGAGAGCAATAGCCCATCGCCGGTCATTTCCGTGGGCGTTTTGGGTTGTGCATACTTGGCCCATGTTGCCCGTTGACTCGCTCCGCCACCGGCACCCCGCCCTCCGTCGCAACATTTGGTTCGTACAAGACGAACGAAACCGATTCCCTGCGGGCACGGTGACTGTATGCAGCGGTGCTGTGAGTGAGCCTGTCGCCCCGATCCCGAGCCGGCCATGAGCGCCAGCATCGTCGTCCTCGAGGATGAGTGGCTCATCGCCATGAACACCGAGCGCATCCTGCTGCGCGCCGGGTACCAGGTCCCCGCCGTCCTCACCAACGCTGACGACTTCGCCGACGCCATCGCTCGTCACCGTCCCCACCTGGTCCTGGTCGATGTCCGGTTGGCGGGGGCCGACGGCATCGAAGTGGTCAGGCTGGCGTCGATGTCGTCGCCAACGCCTGTGCCCGTCCTGTACGTCTCCGCCTGGACTGACGGCGACACCCTGCAGCGCGCCAGCTTGACCCTGTGCCGCGGCTTCGTGGTCAAGCCCTTCACCGAGCAGCAATTGCTGGCCAGCGTCCAGCTGGCCCTGGTGGCTTCAGCTGAAGGCGCCGGTGCCACCGGTGGCAACGGTGCCACCGGGGGCGCCCCCGTCCGGGCAGCCATCTTTGAGCGCCTCAGCCCGCGCGAGGCGGAGATCGTGGCGGCCCTGGTGCAGCACCGTCGACCGGCGCGGGTGGCCAAGGCCTTGTTCATCAGCCCCCACACGGTCCGCAACCATCTCAAGTCGATCTTCACCAAGCTCGGTGTGCATTCCCAGGATGAGCTCATCGATATCGCCGTCGGGCCGAGGCCACATGAGGCCGTCCACTCAGGCCGCTGACAGGTCGATGCGGAAGGTCGCCCCTTTGGCGGTGTCCATCAGCTGGATTTCACCGCCGCAGCGTCTGACGATGCCCGAGACCACCGCCAGGCCGATGCCGGTGCCCTGCGTCTTGGTGGTGAAGTGGGGGTCGAAGATCCGCTGCCGCAAGGGCGCGGGGACGCCGGGCCCGTTGTCGGCGATGTCGATGTGCACGCGGTTGTCGGCGCGGGCCACGGTGAGTTCCAGGCATGGCGTGGTGTCGGCGTCCGCCAGGGCATGACCGGCATTGATGAGCAGGTTCAGAAAGACCTGACCCAACTGCCCCTCGTCGGCGACGGCGAACTCCTGGCATTGGTACCGGCGGACCACGGTGGTGGTGGCTGGCAGCTGTGAACCCACCACCAGCAAGGTGGCATCGAGGATCTGGCCGACGTTCACCGGTCGCAACGTGCCCTGGTTGGCCCCCATCCGCCGCAAAGCCTGCAGCACCTCCTGGGTTCGCAGCAAGCTCCCCTCAAGCTCCCCAAGCCCGAGGCCGACGGCGGCGGGGTCGGGGGTGTCGTCGGCGAGGGCCGAGCGCAGCTCATCGATGGAGAAGAAGGCCGAGGTCATGGCGTTGGAGATCTCGTGGGCGAAGGTCGCTGCCAGGATCGAGAAGGCCGCCGAATGGTCCCGGGCGGCCCGTTCGATGTCCTTCTGCAGGCGCTGGCTGACGTCGCGAACCGACGCACACACGTAGCGATGCCCCTCGAACATGAAGGGCGACAGGCGGACCTCGACGCAGGTCTCGCTGCCGTCCTTGCACAGTCCCCGCACGGGGCGCGATGCCATCTCCCGGGCCTGCAGTTCGGTCTGGTGGCGGTAGCCCGGATGCCGCTCCCGGGCCGAGTCGGGCACCAACTTCTCGATGGGGTGGCCCACGAGCTCATGGGATTCGTAGCCAAAGATGCCCAGGGCCCGGGCATTGGTGAACACGATGAGCCCGTCGCCGTCGATGACGATGAGCCCATCGGCGAATGCATTCAACACGCCCTGCAGCACGATGCCTCCCACGTTGTTGCCACGGTTCTGGCGTTCAACAGCGGTGATGAGTGTCAGCCTGTCGGGCAGGGGCGGGGAATGGCCCGAACTGCATCATCCTTGACGTCGACAACCGGCCGGTGGGCCCGGCACCGATCCAGGTCGAGACGGGTGCGCCGGGGACTGGCACTGCCGCTGCTGCTGTGCTGGGCGTGTGTCGGTCTGTGTCGGCAACAGCCGAGCCAAGAACAGCCGAATCTGTGTTGGCGAAAGAGGCACATCGCGCATGGTGCGCTACGGTGGTCGGTCTCACCCGTCGTCTTCGTGGCCGCTGTCGTGACCGTTGTCGTGGCACCATGACGGTCGTCAGTATCGTCAGTATTGTCAGTGTCGTCAGTGTCGTCAGTGTCGTCAGTGTCGTCAGTGTCGTCAGTGTCGTCAGTGTCGTCAGTGTCGTCAGTGTCGTCAGTGTCGTCAGTGTCGTCGGTGTCGTCTGTGTCCGCCGGAGGCCCCATGCCAGAGATCGAGTTTGAGCTTGAGCGCGCCGGGCGTCTGCTCAATGAGCTTGGGGTGGCGTACTTCGTCCTCGGCGTGGACCCCTTCGAGATCATCCACGTGAGCCCCGGCGCCGTGGCCATCGCGGGCGTCCGGGCCGAGGGCGCCCTCGAGGACGCCGTGCCTCTCGTGGTGCACCCCGACGACCAGGCGCGGGTCTTTACGTGTCTGGCCCGCGTGGTCCCAAGCGGGCTGTCGGAGTCGGCCAGCTACCGGCTGATTCGACAAGACGGCAGCGTGCGCAGCGTGTCGGCACAGCTCAAGGGAGCCCGCCTGCCTGATGGCCGCCAGGTGGTGGTGGGGACCCTCACGGATCTCACCGAGCAGCTGGCCAGCGAACACGAACGCCACGCCCACGAGCAAACCCGTCGCCGCATGCAGGGCCTCGTCGAGGGCATCCCCGACGCGGCCGTCGTCCTCGACGAGCGTCTGCGTCTTGTCGCCGTGAACCGGACGGCGGCGGACACCATCGGCGTGGATCCCACGACGTTGATCGGTCAGAGTCTCCCTGAGCAGGTGGCGCCGGCCGAGGTGGTCTCCGTCATCCGCGAGGCCTTTCGGTCCGAGCAGGCCATGAGCCGGGTCCTCCGCTCGGTGCTGACCAACCGACGCTACGATGTCACGCTGTTTCCGTCGGCGGGCGTGGTGACGGTCATCGCCCGCGACATCGAAGACCGGCTGCAGGAGCAAGAACGCTTCCGCACCATCGTTGAAACCCAGCAAGAAGCAGTGTCCGTCTCCGCTCCCGACACAACCCTGCGCTATGCCAATGGCGCCTTGCTGCGGATGGTGGGCCACGCCAGCATCGTGGGCACCCGCTGGATCAACCACGTCCCCGTCGGCGAGCGGGATCGCATTCTGACCCACCTGCGGTCGCTGTCGCCCGCGTCCCCGACGAAGACGATTGAGTACGAGCAGGAGACGCCCGCCGGGCGGCGGATGTTTCAGTGGTGCGACACCATGCTCTTCGACGACAACGGCGTCGCCAGGGAGCATGTGGCCATCGGCCGCGATGTGACCGACGAGCGCGCCCGGGTCGCCGAGCAGAACGCCGACCTGATGGAGCGGGTCTTGTTGCTGCGGGAGCTGCACCACGGGGTGAAGAACAACCTGCAGATCGTGGCCAGCATGGTGCGCCTGCGCCTCGACGTCCTGGACGACACGGCGGCCATCGCTGTTGGTCGCGAGGTCGAAGAACGGGTGCGGGTCATGGGGCTCATCCACGATCTGCTCCACGACGCCGCCGACCCCGGCCGCCTCGATGTCAACCACCTGTTCTCCAAGCTGGTTCACCTCATCCAGCAGGTCCACGGCCGCCCGGACGTGCACGTCACCACGACGACGCGCCTGGCGCCGCTGCCCGTCGATCGGGCCATGAGCCTGTCGCGGGCGGTCCACGAGTTGTTGTGCAACGCCCTCAAGCACGCGTTTCCCGCCGTCAACGGCGCCCACGAAAACCACGACAGCCACCACATCGACCATGCGCGTCACGTCGAGGGTGACGGTGACTGTGACTGCGGCTGTGCCAGGCCCCATCGGGTGAGCGTCACCCTGGATGCCGAAGGCGAGACCCTCATCCTGGAGGTGGAGGACAACGGGCGCGGTCTGCCGGACGAACGCCCGCCCCAGTCGGGCCGCCGCTCGTGGGGGTTGCAGATCATCGAGAGCATCGCCCAGCAGCAGGGGGGCACGTTCAACGTCGGCAGCGGCGTCGGCGGGCGCGGGGTGCGGGCGCGACTCAGCCTGCCGGGCAGCGGCTGAACGACCCACGCTCCGATACGGCACATGACGAGTTCGACGCCGCTCCCGCTGGGGATTGCGCCCCGCTCCGGCGAGGTGCACGCCTCGTCGCATGGTGGCCACCGTCCCCGGCAATGACCCACAGCAGCGCCAGGTCGACCCCGCCCACGAGCGGTGCGGGATGACGACGTGAGTGCCCTCGGCCAGCTCCGGCGCCTCTTCACCTTGCGTCACGACGACCTGCTGCGGGACGCGGCCTACCGTCGCTTGTTCCTGTCGATCCTCGTGTCGGGGATCGGCGGGCAGGTGAGTTTGCTGGCCCTGCCGTTGACGGCGGCGACGTTGCTGTCGGCCACGCCGACCCAGATGGGCATTCTGACGGCCTGCGAGACGGCGCCGTTTGCGGTCCTCGCCCTGCCGACGGGCGTGTGGCTGGACCGGGTGCGCAAGCTGCCCGTCTACGTGGCCGGCGAGTTCATGCTTGCTCTCGCGCTGTTGAGCGTGGCCGGTGCCCATGGGGCCGGGGTGCTCTCGATGACGTGGCTCTACGTCGTCGCGTTCCTGATGGGCAGCGTGCAGGTGGTGTCGGGGTCGGCGGCCCAGATCGTGTTGACCCAGGTGGTACCGCGGGAGCGCCTCGTGGACGCCCACGCGAAGAACTCCCTCGCCAACTCCGGTGCCGAGGTTGCTGGCCCGGGCCTCGCGGGGGCCCTCATCAAGGCCGTCGGCGCTCCGGTCGCTCTCGTTGTCAACGCCGTGCTGCTGTTCGCCTCCGTCGCCGTGTTGCGCACGCTGCCCATCAAGGAGTCCCTGCCGCCGCGATCGTCGGCGGGCTTTGTCCAGGAACTCCTGCAGGGCCTGCGCTTCGTGCGCCGCACCCCGCTGCTCGTCGAGATGGCCTTCGTCGTCGGCGCCTGGCAGGTGCTGCACAACGCGGCCCTCGTGGTGCAGATCCTCTTTGCCACCCGCACCCTCGGCCTGCAGGCCCAGGATGTGGGGCTGAGCTACATCGGGCTCGGCGTCGGCACCGTCGTCGCCAGCGTCGTCGGCCGGCGGCTGTCAGCGGCAATCGGTCCCGGCCCGAGTATGCTGCTGGGCGTGGGCATGACGGCCCTGGGCTGGCTGCTTGGCGCCGTCGCTGAGCCCGGTTTCCTCGGGGTCGCCCTCTTCACCATGATGCTCGGCTGCTTTGGTTTCGGCGCGGTCATCTTCTTCATCAACTTCTTGTCGATGCGACAGAGCAAGACCCCGGCACCCCTGCTGGGGCGCATGACGTTGACGATGCGCTGGTTGATCGTCTTGCCCGCCGGCCCCGGCGCCCTCCTTGGGGGCTTCCTCGGCGACACCTTCGGCCTGCGCGCCTCGTTGGCCTTCGCCGGCATCGGCGGACTTCTTGTGACCCTCGCCGCCGTGCTGTTCACCCGCATCCGCCACGTGCGGCACCTGCCGACCCCCGACGACGCCGCTGGAAATGTAGGCGCCGAAGCCGCCGTCACGCCCATCTTGCCCTGAGGGCGCTCAGGGTTTCGCTGTGCGCTCGCTGTCGAACATCGCCATCGCGAAGGCCCCGGCCCGCGTTGCCCGCCAGTGGTCGACGGAGCGTCGGAAGGGCTCGCCGAAGGCTGGGAGGGGCAACAGGTACCGCTCGCAGGCCGGCGGCATGACGAGGGGCGACGCCAGGGCCGCAAAGGTGAGGTCGGCGGCCGTGAAGCGGTCGCCCACCAGGAAGGGTCGACCATCCGCCAGGCGGGCGTCGACGTCGGCGAAGACCTCCTCGAGGCGAACCCGGGACCGGGCGGCGCCGTCCGCCGAAATCTTCAGTCCCCGACGAAGCATCAGCTTCACCAGTGGCAACGCCGACAAGGCCAGCGTCCGCTCGAAGACCGGCACTGCCGTCCCCTTGAGGAGGCCGCGCATGGCGGTCGTGTCGTCGAGGAGGAAGAAGTAACCCAGCCGCCGGGCATGGGGCCCAAGGACCTCGTCGAAGTGGTCCTCCAACGCAGCGACCTCCCCACCCACAGCGCTGTCGGCGCCGGGAAAGAGGCGCTCGCCGCGGGTGCCCTCAGTGTCTGCGTAGTGGAGGATATCGGTGGAGTCCGTCAGCGACCGATGCTGACCACCGTCGTCAATGACCAGCAGCGGCGTGCTGCGGCCGCCGACGGCCCGGGTGGCCCGGGTATGCAACACGGGAAGATGGGCCTCTTCGACGAAAGCGATGCCGCGACGGTCGAGGGCCCAGCGGGCCTTCTCGCAATAATGCGAGAACGGAATCGTGATGAGGCGTGGGACCATCGTCGCAGTGTCGTCGTGGACACCGTCGTCGGTCAAACGCCGTGGGAGCCCAAACGAGACACGGGCCCGATGGGCCCGTGTGGTGACATGAGGATGTCAGCGATGTCAGCGATGTCGTCGTCGTCGCCGCCGTCAGGGTCAGGGCAGGGCGATGGGGTCTGACCCCTGCTGGACCTCGAAGCGGTGGCCCGCCTGCAGGGTGACGGTCTGCTCGGGCAGCTCACCCACGGGCCAGCGGATGGTGACCTCGGCCTCGCAAGCATCGCCGATGCCCACGGTCTGCAGCAGGTCGTCCTGCATGCCGAAGTGGCCGTAGCCGCCGCCGACCTCGCGAATCTGGGTCACGACCTCGCCGTTGATGGTGGCCTTGACCGTGATGCGGGCGCCGATGGCCGCGGTGTTGCTGCCGTCGGTTTGCACCAGGCGCAGCTGCACGCTGTTTTGCTTGCTGCCGCGGACGTTCTCGAAGAAGCGCACGTTGGCGGTGGCGTAGCAGTCGTTGGGTGACGACGCGTCGCAGCGGGCGCGGCTGTGGCCCACCACCATGTCAAGGTCACCGTCGCCGTCGAAGTCGGCCACGGCCACGCCGTGGGAGCGGTTGTGCTCGAAGCTGTCGGCGGTGCTGATGGCCGAGAACTGGGGGATGCCCTCGGCGTTTGTGCCGTCGTTGTGAAACCACATGCCGCGGTTGCCGGCGTAGTCGGAGCCGCCGAGGTAGAAGTCGAGGCGGCCGTCGTTGTCGACGTCAAACATCGCGGCCGTCATCACGCCTTCGTCCCACGACGAGCTCGGGTGCTCGATGTCCCAGCCCATGGCGGCGCGACCGGGGCGGTCCAGACGAACCGTGCGCTCACCGCTGTTGTTGATGAGGACTTCGGCCATGTCGGCGCCCGAGCCCGCCCACCAATGGCGGATGGTGGTGGTCAACACATCGAGGTCGCCGTCGTTGTCGACGTCGCCGCACACGGAGGTGCCGTTGTTGCCGCCGAGGCGGAAGGGCTCGGTGTCGGTGCTCTGGTCCCAGTTTTCCTGGTCGCAGCCGATGAGGGGTTGGCCAACGACCTCGTCACAGCCGGCGGTGTTGGGGCTGCTCTGGCAGAAGCACATGGCGAACTGGTTGTCCTGCCAGGTGAAGTCCTGGTCGTAGGCGTAGCCGCTGTCGACGGAGACGTTGTCGAAGCTGCCGCCGCGGGTCTGCTGCCACAGGTGGTTGGGGGCGCGGCCGTAGCTGGCGGCCATGAGTTCGTGGCGGCCGTCGTTGTTGAGGTCGCAGGCCATGCCCGACCACGAACGCGTGTGGGCGAAGCCGGCGCTGATGACGTCGGTGTCGTCCCACTCGGCGGAGACCACACCCTTGTCGGCGCCGCGGTCGACGAACTTGCCGGTGCCGTCGCCGTAGTAGAGGCGGTTGCCGATGAACAACAGGCCGTCGTAGTTGTGCTCGGTGACCCAGAGGTCGAGGTGGCCGTCGCGGTCGAGGTCGACGAAGCTGGCGGAGGCCGGCAGGTCGGTGTCGATGCGGACGCCGGAGTCGGTGCTGCCGAGAGCGAAGGCGCCGCCACCCTGGCCGCGCACAATCTCGCTGGTCTCGCCCAGGGCGATGGCCTCGTTGGTGGTGTCGGTGCCCGCAAACGCATCGAGGATGCCGTCGCCGTCGACGTCGCCAAAGGCCACGGTCTCGCCGGAGCGGGCCGCGATGCCACCACGGGGGGTGAAGAATTGGCTGGCGGCGGTGGCGTCGCTGAAGTGGCCCTTGCCGTCGTTGAGCATGACCCAGCCCGTGCGGGTGGCGTCGTCCTGGGGCCTGGTCGGGTCGCCGCCGATGCCGTTTTTGCGCACGATCAAGTCGGCGTCGCCGTCGCCGTCCACGTCCACCGAGGACAGGCGGGTGCCCGTGATGCCCTGCAGGCCGATGTCGGCGGCAGCGCGCTCGGTGAACAGGGGGGTGCCGGGGGCCCAGGTCTCGGCCTCCACACAGCGGTCCTCCAGGCCATCGCTGCGGTCGAGGGTGAAGCAGCCGGCGCCCAGGGTTGGCAGGGCCAGGGCGCACACGACACCGACGAGGGAGCAGGAACGGCGCAGCATCGGACCTCCAGGGCGTTGGATTCGGAATCGTTCAGTCGTTTTATTCGACAGAGGGAACCGAAGCGCAACGGGCAGGTGGGGGTGTAGGTGGGACGATGTAGTTATCGGTAGGATGTCCGATCTGGTGCCTGTGTGGGATCACACAGGCACTCCAGCGTGTCCTGACGACGGAGGGCGGGGTCTTGTCCCCCGCGTCTTCCCCGCAGGACGGGCGCGGTCGTCTTGTGTCGATGTCGGCGGATGCCTCACCTCGCGTCCGCGCGGGGAGCCGGAAGGGGGGCAGTCGCTCGCGGTCGTTTGGCGTCGGTCCTGGCTACGGAATCCCGACGCCCAGCCAGGTGAGGCAGGGGACGCCGGCGACGTCGATGCTGCTGCCGTCGGCGGAGATGACGCCGTCGCCGAAGTGCTCCCACTGGCCCTCTTCGACAAGGCTGTCGTCGGCGCGGCGGCAGTCGATGCTGCCGAGGGCGTAGACCGGCACCGACGTGCCCGCCGCGAGGCCACCCCGGTTGGGCAGGCGGGCGCTGAAGCCAGCGCCGTCGACCTCGACCTCGGGGGAAAACGCCATGACGGTCTGCAGGGCTGGCGCGCCCTCGAGCAGGCAGGCCGGCGCGTCGCTGACGTCGTCGAGGACCCGGGCCGCCAGGCGTTCGTAGGTGCCGTCGGGCAGGGCGGCGGGCACCACGTCGACGCTGGCGCCGCCGGCAAAGGCCACCGTGCGGGCGACGGCTGGATCACCCGCTGGCGGCAGGTCTGTGGCCCGGGTCGTCGACAGCACCGCGAAGGGCGCCTCCAAGACGACGCTGGCGACGTCGGGAGACTGGGGCAGGGCCACTGCGCAATACAGCGTTGCCGTGTCGGTGAGGGGCTTCACCACCCGGGCCGTCGCCCGGTCCATGCAGCGGGCATTGGCCGCGATGTCGGCCTGGAAGGCGCCGTCGTCGCCGGCCGTGGTGGGGCGCAGGCACAAGAGCCGGTCGAGGTTGGTGCGCACGCACAGCTGCACGAAGGCACCGGCCGCGGCGACGTCAGCCTCGTCGACGACGCGGCCGCTGATGTCGGTGATCCACGGGCTGGTGGTCGGGCAGTCGGGGCTGCGGGCGAGGTCCTCGACCCCCGCATCCACGCCCCCGTCAACGGCGTCGTCGGGCCCGGCGTCGGTGACGACGTCGGTCGGCGTGCAGGCCATACCGGCCAGCCCGGCGCCGATCGCCAGGGAGACCATCACCAGCTGACGGCTGGCTCCCGCCAGCTGACGGCTGGCTCCCGCCAGCTGACGGCTGGCTCCCGCCAGCTGACGACGCCACCGGCCCTCGCTCATGGGGCAGGGGTTGGCGCGGGGGTGCCGAGGTCGGTCAGGGTCAGGGCGTAGGTGGTGCTGCTGCCCTGGAAGCCCACGACGACGATGGTCGCCGGACCGCTGTGGGTGAAGGTCTCGAGGCCCGTGGTGCCGTCGCTGCCGACAGGCTCACCGGCCACGACGAGAGGCTCACCGGTGGCGAGGTCCATCACGTAGACGTCGAGGTCGGCCTGGGCGGCGCTGAAGGCGAGGTCGACGCGCCAGTCGCCGGCGAGGTCGATGGTGAAGAAGTCGGGGGCCTCGGTGCAGATGCCGCCGTCGACGGGGGCGCCGGCCGCGAGGGGGGTGGCGCTGGCGATGACGTCGTTGGGCTCACCGGCCTCTTCGTCGGCCGCCGAGCAGTTCGCCACGAACGCGGGGGGACCGGGGTTGGACCAGTCGGCCTCGGGGTCGGCGGCGATGTCGGCGAAGGGCAGGACGAACTGGGAGTCTTCCTGGTTGGCGATGACCTGCATGTCGCGGGTGCGGACCACGAAGCAGCCGGGCACCGCGCTCCAGATGGGGGAGTTGTGGATCGAGCCGGGCACGACGCCATCAAGCTCGCCGACGCGCCAGGCGTTGTTCGTGTAGCGGGTGACGTAGGTCTGGGCGCTCTGGGTGGTCGGCATGACCGACTGGTCGAGGGTCTGGAGGTCGACGAAGACCACCATGGCGTTTTGGGCTTCGAGGTCGGGGGTCAGGGCGCCAACGGCCGTGGCGTAGTCGGGGCAGTTGGGGCACCACTCGGTGAGGAGGATGAAGAACACGGTCTCGACGTTCTCGAAGCGCCCGCGGCGGCAGTAGACGTCTTCGAGGGCGAGGCTCGTGAACTCACCGGCGTTGTCGACGGCGACGGTCCAGCCCATGGGCGCGATGATGGAACCAACCCCCTCCAGCGTCGTCGAGGCGGGGTAGACGCACGCGGGCTCGGCCGGCGGTGGCGGCTCGTTGGTGCCGGTGTCGGTCTTGGGAGCGGTGCACGACGTGGCGAGGAGCGTGGTCGCGAGCAGGGCTCGAGCGGTGGCGGCGTGCATCATCGGGCATCTCCGGAGTCGGTGTGTCTGGACTGATGTCTGGACTGCGACGGGGTAACGGATCGTCCCGCCGGCCACAACGGCATCCCGTCGCCAGATCTCGCCTGATCTCGCCGGGTCTCGCCGGGTCTCGCTGGACCTGAAAGACAGACCGTCCATTCTGCGATGCGTCATGCCATGGGACGGGTCCAGATCGGCCCCGCCGGAAGCCCCCTCCTGGCCTCCCCCGCTGGGGGAGGAACCGAGGCCGGGCCTCGATGGCGGATGGTGCCCCCCGGCCGTGGCTGCTATCACGCACCCCATGAACAGCCTCACGAGCCGCCGTCCCGTGAACAGCCGCGTCCCTCCCTCGTCGTCCGTCGTCACGACGTCGGCCGTCGTCACGCTGCTGGCCGCCGTCGGGCTGGTCGGTTGCGGCGGTGGCGGTGCCGGCGCCGCGGTGTCGGACCGCTCGAGCTACCCGGCGGGCCCCTACGGCGTGGCCCAGGGTGAGGTCATCACCGACCTGTCGTTCTCGACGGCCACCGACGAGGCCTTCGGCTTGGCCGACATCTTCGCCGACACCAGCAAGACCCTGTTGTTGTTGAGCACTGCGGCTGGCTGGTGCACCGCCTGCATCGAGGAGCAGGGCGCCATCGAGGAGCTCTCGACGATCCATGGGCCCGACGGCCTGCAGGTCATGGTCGCCCTCTTCGAGGACCGCGACTACCAGCCGGCCACGCCGGCCCTCGCCGCCGAGTGGCAGCAGGAGCACGGGCTCACCTTCCCGGTGGTGGTGGACGCGGACTTCATCCTGGCCGACTACTACGACGAAGCGCTGACGCCGATGAACATGATCGTCGACGTCAACACCATGACCATCCTCCGGGTGTCGACGGGCTGGGACCCCTCGGCCATCACCGCGATCATCGAGGCCCGCCTGTGAACCGCGCCGTCGTCACCGCCCTGGCCCTGGCCCTGGCCGGCCTTGGCGCCCCGGTCCTGGCCGAAGAGCCAACGGCGCCCACCGCGCCGACGCCGCCCACCGCGCCGACGCCGCCCACCGCGCCGGCGGCGCTGACGCCGTCCACGCCGCCCACGGCGCCGACGCCGCCCACGGCGCCAACGCCACCCACGGCACCCACGGCGCCAATGCCGGGCACGAAGACGACGGCCTCCCGGCCAGCGGCGCCGTTGTTCTCGTTGAAGGACCAAAACGGCCAGACCATCTCGCTGGCGTCCTTGCGGGGCAAGGTGGTGGTGGTGAACTTCTGGGCGACGTGGTGTGCTCCGTGCCTGCAGGAACTGCCCTTCCTGGAGCAGTTCCACCAAAAGCGTGGCAAGGACGGCCTCGTCGTCGTCGCCATCGCCACCGATGGTCCAGAGACTGCCGCCAACATCGCCACCCTCGTGCGCCGGCGGCGTCTGACCATGGCCATCGCCCATGACCAAAGCGGCACCGTCATCTCGTCGCTGAATCCCCGGGCCGCCAACCCCTACACGCTGTTCATCGATCGGCAGGGGCGCGTCGCCCACCGTCACGAGGGCTACTCCCCCGGCGACGAACGCAAGTATGAGGCCCTCATCGATGCCCTGCTTGCGGAACGCTGAAGGACCAGTGGGACCAGTCGGAGCACGGGGCAGGGGACCTCAGCTGGCGCGGTGGACAACCCTCCTTCTGTCACTGCTGGCCGCACCGGCGGCCCTCGCCGACGATGGCACAGCCCCTGCGGTCGAGGTCGCAGCCCCCGTCGTCAGCGACGCGCCCGTGCCCGTCGTCGACGACGCGGTCGCCACCGTCGACGACGCCGTGCCCGCCGCCGATGAAGCTGTCGCCGAGCCGGTCGCGGCCGAGCCGGAGGTGTCGGCCACCGGGGTCAGCACCACCACCACCGAATGGCGGGTCGACAACAAAAACGGCATCGCCGACGACAACTACGGTGTGGTGCTGGAGCGCTTCAACCTCGGCGTGCAGCGCGGCGAGCTGAGCGGCGAGGCCCGCATCGACGTGGCGCTGTTCGGCTTTCGTCCCGACGAACGCTTTCAGGACCTCAACCAGGTGGAGCGTCTGTCGGTGAGCTGGGCCCCGGGCTCGTGGACGTTCACCGCCGGGGACTTCTACCAGCAGGTCGGCCGCGGCTTGTTGTTGTCGTTGCGCAAGCTCAACGAGGCCGGCGTCGACGTCGCCTTGCGGGGCGGGCGGGTGGGCTACCAATCGGCGGCCCACACCGTCGTCGCCTTTGGCGGCACGACCAACACGGTGAACCTCGATCCGATCAACCAGCGTTTTCTGCCCGATCCTGCCGACATCGTCGCTGGCGGCTCGTGGGAGCTGCAGGCCGCTCCCGGGGTCAAGGTCGGGACCCACGCCGTCTACACCCAGCCCCGCGAGTCGTTGCTGCCCGACATCATCGACAACGCCACGACGGCGTCGGTGGGCCTGGGTGTGCCGCGCCTGTTCGACGGGCTGTCGCTGCACACAGAGACCGCGGTGCAGGTGCGGTCGTTGGCGGGGGCATCGCGCTTCGGGTCGGCCATCTATGGGACCTCCGAGTGGCGCGTCGGCGACTTCGCCCTCGTCGGCGAAGGGATGATGCTGTCGGACTTCGAGCAGAAGGGCAGCCAGAACGCCGTGCTCGGCAGCCGCTTCGACTACAACCAGCCGCCCACCCTGGAGCGCATCGACCAGGAGGTCGCCAACAACCGCGACCTGGTGGGGCTGCGGCTGCGGCCCGAGTATTTCTTCTTCGACCTCGATCTCCTCGTGTTCATCAACGGCGTGTATCGGTTGAACGAACCCGACGAGCCCTCGGCCCTGCACCAGCTCCACGGCTATGCGGGTTTCGAGTGGCGCATGCCTGGCGGTGCCTCGCGGCTGGCGGCGACGGTGGGGGCCCGCGACGAGAGCACCGCCCTGCTGCCCGAGCGGGTGCCCCTGCGAAGCATGGTGCACGCCGACCTCGATTGGCTCCAGACCGTCTTTGACGGCTACGCCGTGCACGCCACGAGCAACACCCAATGGTGGACGTTTCTCGACAACGGCTTTGTCCGCGGCAGCACCCTGCTTGGTCTGGAGAAGGCCGGGCTCGGCGGGCTGACCTACGAGTTCGGCTACGACACCCAGAACAAGAGCCCCGATGTGCGGACGCTGTTTCACGCGTTGATAGCCTCTGCCGAGATCGGCGACGCCGCCCTCGTCCGCGCCACCCTCGGCACCCAGCGCGGTGGCATCAAGTGCGTGGCCGGGGTGTGCCGCGAGTTCCCGGCCTTCGCCGGCGGCCGCGCCGAAGTCATCGTGCGCTGGTGAGCGGTTTTTGATGGCGGATGATGGTGCTGATCGCGGTTGATCGCGGGGCCGTTTCCTTGCGTGCGGTGGGAGAAGCCGAAAAGCTCGCCGACATGCGCGACGCCAAAGCCCTCCTCCGCCTGACCATGACCGAACTCGCCACGGCCATCGGCGCGGGGACGGTGTCGTCGACGGAGGTGACGGCGGCGTATCTGGACCGCATCGACGAGGTCCAGCGTCGCCACCTGCCCTACGCCCAGACGTTTCATGAGGCGGCCCGCCAGCAGGCCCGCGAGGCCGACGACCGTCGCCAGCGCGGCGAGCGTCGCTCGGCCCTCGACGGCGTGCCCATCAGCCTCAAGGAGAGCCTCGACGTGCGGGGCACCGCCGCCACCCTCGGCCTGCCGTCGCGGCTGGGGGTCCTGGCCAACGACGACGCCGCCATCGTGTCGGTGCTGCGGGACGCCGGGGCGGTGTTTCTGGGCAAGACCAACGTGTCCCAGGCCCTGCTCTACGTCGAGGCCAGAAACCCCGTCTACGGCGAGACCACCAATCCCCACGACGCCCGTCGAACCCCGGGTGGCAGCTCGGGGGGCGAAGGGGCCGCCATTGCCAGCGGCGCCTCTCCCGGCGGCATCGGCACCGACATCGGCGGCTCCATTCGACTGCCCGCCCATTTCAGCGGGGTGTGCGGCTTGAAGCCCACCAACGATCGCTGGTCGAACCTCGGCAGCCAGGGGGCCATGCCCGGTCAGGAGGGCGTGCGTGGCCAGACGGGGCCCATGGGCCGCACGGTGGCCGACCTCGCGCTGTTGATGCAGGTGGCGTCGTCGGCGGAGCAGGCCCGCCTTGATCCCCGGGTGCCACCGCTGCCCCACCAACCCCACACCGACGTCGACATCACCAAGCTGCGCATCGGCTTCTTCCTCGACGACGGCATCGTGCGTCCGTCGGCCGCCCTGCAGCGGGCCGTCCAGCGGGCTGTCAGCGTGCTGCGGGCGGCGGGGGCCACCGTGACTGTCTACAGCCCGATCCTCGTCGACGAAGCCATCTTCACCTACCTGGCCCTCCTGTCCGCCGATGGCGGCCGCACCCTGCAGGGCAAGCTCGACAAGGCCGACGTCGACCCCGCTCTCTCGATGCTGTGGAATATGTTGAAGGTCCCAGACGCCGCCCGCACCCTCGCCGGCCACGCCGCCATGCGCCTGGGGGAGCAGCATATGGGGCAGCTCATGTTGGCCCTTGGCGAGAAGCGGGTGGATGCCCTGTGGCTCCTCGTGAAACGGGCCCGGGAGATCGCGGCCCTCGTGCATGCCCAGTGGCGTCGTGAAGAACTCGACGCCGTCATTTGCCCGCCCCACGCCACCCCCGCCTTGCCCCTGGGGGCCAGCCGCGACTTCACCCTCGGCGGCACCCTCGCCATGCGCTTCAACCTCATCAACTTCCCCGCCGGCGTGGTGCCGGTGACGTCGGTGCACCGCGACGAAGAGGTCCGGCCCTCCCCCCGCGGCCGTCTCGAAAAAGTCGCCGCCCGCGTTGACGCCGACTCCGCCGGCCTCCCCGTCGGCGTGCAGGTGGTGGCCCGTCCCTGGCGCGAAGACGTGGTGTTGGCGGTCATGGCCGCCATCGAGGCCGGCGTGCAGCACGACGACGGCCATCCCTTGATCTGCCTCTGAGCAGCCCACCGGACGACGACGACGACGACGTTCCGTGCGTTTGCGCCCACCCCTCCCTGCGGAAATCCACGGGGGGCTCCCGTGGACGCCCTGTCGGCGTCATGGCAGCACGGGCGAGGAGGTCCCCATGCGCAAATCCGTGCTCGCGTCTCTTGTCCTGACCCTCGTGGTGTCGGTGTCCGTTGGCTGCAGCGGCGAGAAGCCCGCCACGCCGTCGACGCCGTCGACGCCGTCGACGCCCGCCACGCCGTCGACGCCAACCACCGCGCCAACACCGGTGGCGCCCGTGGCTCCCACGGGTGGCCTCCTCGGCAGTTGTCAGTTCGCGGCCATCTCCTGCACGACCTACGAGGGCCCGCCGTCCCCCGCCGTCAAAGAGGCGTGCCTCCAATACAAGGGGACCTGGAGTGACGCGGCCTGCCCGGCGGCGGGCATCGCGGGCACCTGCCTGAGCACCAACAGCGGCGTGCGCCTGTCGACCCACACCTACGCGCCCGGCACCGCCGACACCGCCAAGACCGCCTGCGGCAACACCCCCGGCGGCACCTTCGTGGCGCCGAAATAGTCCGCGGCAGCCGCAGTCCTCAGGTCCGTCGACGACGCAGCACCAGCAGACCGAGGCCGAGCAGGGCGACGGCAGCGCCGTTGCCTGTGCCCGTGCTGGCGCAGCCGCCGACACCCTCGCCGGGGTTGCTGATGTCGGTCTCGCGGGCCGGGGTGTCGCCGCGGGTCCAGATGCAGTCGGGGTCGCCGAGTTCGTCGCCGTTGCTGAGGCCGTCGCCGTCGCTGTCGTCGGGGCAGACCGAGGCCCAGTCGGTGGAGCCGCCCAGGTCGCGACCAAAGGGGTTGCGGGCGTCGCCGCCCCGGGCGGAGTTGTGGCAGTTGATGCAGCCCACGCCGTCAATGGCGGTGCCGTTGGGAAAGTTGTCGACGTAGGCCGGAAACGCCGTCGCCGGGCCGGCGAAGGCCAGCGCCCACGCCGTGCCCATCGTCAGCCATGACAGGGCCCGGGGGCCGGTGGACCGACGACCCGGGAAGGCGCCGACGACGAAGTGGTCACGAACACGCATGGTGGACTCCTGCGAGACTCTACGAACCGGACGGTCGGTCACGATGCCTGGTCCGGCCATGTATGAGAGGCCCCACAGAAATGCTCACCGGCGAGCCCATGGCGAGACCTGCTGACGCCGACGACGTCGGCATCCTGTTGTCGTGCCGGCAGACCGGTGGGCTTGGTCCTCGCCCCGGGGATGAGGTGCTGACGTCGACGTCAAACGCCCTGGTCGATGCCGGGGAAGACCACCTGACGATGGACGCGCGTTGTTGGTGACCCCACTCGGTGTCGCCCGTCACGGTCTTGCCCTGGGAACCGGCGCCATGCCACACGGCATCGTCCCTCTGGAACCCATCGGCCCGCGGGTTGTGACGACGGCCGCGACGAAGCCAGCGCTTGTTAACAAGACCTTTACCCACAGATCTGCGGGCCGGACGTACATCTGTGGAATGCGCACGCGGCTGCACACGCTCACCAGCACCATGACCCACACCCTGGCCCCCCGGCTGCGACGTCTTGGCGTGTCGAGGGGCGTCACCGCCGTGGCCCTGCTCTTCTGTGTGCTGGGGTCGGCCGTCATCAGCTGGTCGAGCGTCGCCTACTTCGACGACGAGGAACTCCCCGCCTTCGTCATCGAGAAGCTGCCGTTGCCCCTCGAAGATGTGTGGCTCCTCGCCTTGCAGTTTCACGTGGTGGCCGCCGCCATCGCCTTGCCCGGCTGCCTGGCGCTGCTCTCCCGTCGACTGTTGCGCGCGGCTCCCGTGGCCCACCGCTACCTGGGGCGGGTGGTGGGCCTGGTGGTGCTCTGTCTGCTGGCGCCGTCGGGGTTCTACCTGTCGCTGTTTGCCAAGGGCGGCGTTGCGGCCACGGCGGGCTTTGTGCTCTCGGGCGCCATCGTCGTCGGCGCCATGGTCCACGGTGTGCGCACCGCGCGGGCCCGGGACTTCGTCGCCAACCGCCGGGCCATGGCCCACGTGGTGGCCCAACTCAGCGTGGCGGTCACGTCGCGGGCGATGCTGTTTGCCCTCGACGCCACCGACACCGATCCCGATCTCGCCTACCTCGTCAGCCTCTGGCTGCCGGTGGTGGGGAGCGCCCTGGTCGTCGAGCTGCTCTTCCCCCGAGCTTCGTCGTCGACCGTTCTTGCCTCGATCCGTTCTGGAGGTTCCCATGATGCGCGCGTTGTCCCTCGCTCTGTGCGGCCTGTTGCTGTCGTCCACCCTGGCCTCGGCGACGCCGCCTGAGACGCCGACAGCACAGCCCGCTGCCGATGCACCGGCGGTAGAAACGCCGACGATGGTGGCGGTCTCCAAGCTCGTGCAGCAGAAGCTGCTCAAGCCCCTGGCGTCGAAAGAAGACGAGCGCAGCAAGTTCTCCCGGGCGCGCATGCCTCCCCAGGAGCGGCGGGTGCGGGTCCTCGACGCGGCGGTCCGCACCGACGACCAAGGCCAGCGCTTCGTGGCTTTTGCCGTCGACAGCCGCCACGGCTACGCCGAGCTGGACGAGCAGAACTGGCGCAAGGACACCATCACCGGCTGCGCCTACCCCGACAGCGGCGACATCTTTGTGACCCAGGGCGAGCACCACCGGCCGGCCTCGATGCTGCTCGGTAAAAAGACCAAAGACGCCCCGGCCCACGTCTGCCACGCTGTCTCGGCTGACCGAAGCTGACCCCCACCGCCGGCTCCGATGCCCGGTGTCCGACGGTGAACGACGCGATGTCCGACGACGTCCGACGACGTCTGACGACGTCTGACGACGTCTGACGACGTCTGACGACGTCTGACGACGTCTGACGACGTCTGACGACGTCTGACGATGCCTGAGCAGGAATGGATGCCTGTGAGCGACGCCCGCCGTCCCCAGTTGCCATCGTTGACGGGGGCCCGCTTCGTCGCCGCCCTCGTCGTCGTCGTCTACCACCTGTGGCGCTGGGACTGCTGGTCGCCACCCACGGTGGTTGCCCACATGGTGGGCGGCAGCAGCGTCGCGGTGTCGTTCTTCTTTGTGTTGTCGGGCTTTGTCCTCGCCTGGTCCGCCCAGCAGGACGACGGCGCCCTGCGGGTGTCGGCCTCGACGTTCTGGCGGGGGCGGCTGCGGCGCCTGGCGCCGACCTTCTGGCTGGCTTTCGTGGTGGCGTTGCCGACGGCGGTGGCCATCGCCCGTCGGGGCGGGCTCGAGGGCGGCGAGCTCGGCCGGGCCATCGGCATCGACGCCGCGCTGTCGTTGTCGTTCCTGCAGGCGTTCGCGCCGGGGCGAGAGCTGGCCATCAATCCGCCGGCATGGTCGTTGTCGGCGGAGATGTTCTTCTCCCTGCTGTTTCCGCTGCTGGCGCCGCCGCTGTTTCGCCTGCGGGCGGGCAAGGCCATCGCCGCCCTGGTGGGCCTGTGGCTGCTGTCGTTTCTGCCCGGCGTGGTCTACGTCGTCGTCGATCCCGACGGGCTGCAGGCCCTGGGCCTCGCCGCCGACCACCGGGCCCACGCCGTCTTCCTCGACATGCTCCGCTACCACCCCCTGCTGCGCCTGCCGGAATTCCTGGCGGGCATCGTGACCTGCCGGCTGTTTGTCGACGGACGGCGGCTGCCGGTGTGGACGGCCGCGGTGGCCGTCATCGTCGTCATGGCGGTGTTGGCCCTCGGGTTGCCATCGCCATTGGTCCACAACGGCCTGGTGCTGCCGGCCTTCATCGTGATCGTGCTGGCGCTGGCATCGTCGTCGTCGTCGTCGTCGTCGTCGGCTGGGTCCCGCCTGTGGCAGCGCCTCGGCGACAGCAGCTATGCCCTCTACCTGCTGCACGTGCCGCTCTTGTACTGGGTGTCGGGGATCTCGATCCGTCGGCTGGACCGCAATCTCCTCGATGATCCCCTGAGCGCCGCCGTCGTCGTCGCCGCCATCGTGGGCGTTTCGGTGGCGGTGTCGCTTCTGCCCGTGTTCTCGGGAACCAGCCGAAAGAGGGCTTCCTCGTGAGGAGGCGCCTGCGGCAGGCCGGGTTGTTGGGCGTGGCTGTCGTGTTGCTGGTGATGGGCGTCCGCCTCGCACCGATGGTCTTCATCCGATTCAATGGGCCCCACCGGCTCTCGGCGCCCGCTGCCGTCCTCGATCCGGCGGTGGTCCAGTCGTTGGGCCATGTCCCGCGACCCTCTTCGGCGGAGGAGGTGATCGCGGCGGCCCTCGACGAGACGAGCCGCCGACTCCACTTCGGGCTCTCCCATCGGACCACCCTCCACTTTGGCAGCGCCGAGCGAGAAGGGAATTGCATCGAGTACGCCCATCTCTTCGCCAGCCTGGTCCGCCGCTTCGGGCATGACGCGGGGCTCGATGTCACAGCGACGGTGGTGCGGAGCTTCGATCCCCGCCTCGCTGGCCAGACCATTCCAGGCCGTTCCTTTGCAGATCATGATTGGGCTCTCGTTGAGACGCGCGAGGGCCAGCAACGGTGGTTTGTCGACCCGAGCCTTCACGACCTCGGCCTGGGGTGGGACATTGGACAGCTGGTGCGTGGCCCCGTGGGCACGCCGTGACCCGACCTGGATGATGTGACGCGATGAACTTCTTTTACAGCCCCGGCTACGACCTCGGGCGCGGCCTGCCGATGCGCTCGGTCCACGGCTTTGTCCTCGACCGACCCTCGAGGACGAAGGCGGCGTTGATCACCGACCACGGCGTCGACCCTGGTGCGTTCATGGCGCCGCCTGAGGCGTCGCTGGCGGACTTCGACGTGGTGCACAGCCCGCGGGTGTTGGCGAGCTTGCGGGCGGGTGACGCCGTCGCCCGCGCCGTCGAGATGCCGTTGTTGCGGTATCTGCCCTCGCTGTTGACGAGGCGCGCCGTGGTGGATCCGCAGGTCGCTGCTGCTGGCGGCACCATCGCCGCCCTCCGCGCCGCCGCCGACGGGGCCTGGTCGGCGAATCTCTCAGGGGGCTTTCACCATGCCCGCCCCGACCTGGCCCACGGCTTCTGCCTGGTGAACGACGTGGCCCTCGGGGTGGCCGTGCTGCGCCGCGAGGGCTTCCAGCGGAAGGTGCTGGTCATCGACCTCGACGCCCACCAGGGGGACGGCAACGCCGCTGCCTTCGACGGCGACGATGACGTCATGACCGTCAGCCTCCACGAGGAGGCCTTGTTTCCCCATCCGAAACTCGCCAGCACCATCGACGTCGGCCTGCGCAGCGGCATCGGCGACGATGACTACCTCGGCCACGTCGAGGCCACCCTCAACGTCATCGGCCGCCGCTTCAGGCCCGACATCGTGGTCTACGTCGCCGGCGTCGACCCCTTTGTCGGCGATCCGCTGAGCAGCCTGCGGGTGTCGAAGGACGGTCTGCGTCGACGGGACGAGCACATCGCGCGCTTCGCCCGCAGCCTGGGCGCAGGCCTCGTGGTGCTCCCCGCCGGTGGCTACACCGCCGACAGCCCGGGGCTGAGCGCGGCGGGCATGGCGGCCATCGCCCAACTGGCGCCCTGACGAACCCGTGAAGCTCGTGGCAACGCTGCGGGACTGCAATGATGCAACAGAGGCAAACGACGCAACCGATGCAACCGATGGATGCTTGGTTCGTCCCCCGAGAAGGAGTCGCCCATGGAGAGCGCTGTCAGCTTTCTGCCGAACACTGCCCGTATTCGTGAGGTCTTCGAAAGCCAGCGGGCGACCGCGCTCGGTCTGCGGACCTCGACCGCCCAGCAGCGCATCGCGAAGCTCAAGAAGCTCCGCGACGCGGTGATCGCCAACAGCGAGGTCTGGTATCAGGCTGGTCACGACGACTTCAAAAAGCCCAAAGGCGAAGTCGACCTCGCCGAGATCATGCCGGTCGTGATGGAGGCCAACGACGCCATCAAGCACCTCGCTTCGTGGATGAAGCCAACCCGTGTGATGCCGACCTTGTTGACCGCCGGCACGCGGTCCCAGGTGAAGTATGAGCCGCGCGGCCGGTGTCTGATCATCTCGCCCTGGAACTACCCGCTCAACCTCACCATGGGCCCCCTCGTCTCGGCCATTGCCGCAGGCAACACCGCCATCATCAAGCCGTCCGAGATGACGCCACATCTCTCGGCCGCGATGGCGAAGGTGCTGGGTGGGCTCTTCCCGCAAGACGAGGTCGCCGTCTTCGAGGGTGAAGCGACCGTGTCACAGGCGCTGCTCGAGCTGCCCTTCGACCACATCTTCTTCACGGGGAGTCCGGCCATCGGCAAGGTGGTGATGGCCGCCGCCGCGAAGCACCTGACGAGCGTGACGCTTGAGCTCGGCGGGAAGAGCCCCACGATCATTGACGCCACCGCCGACCTCGACCTCGCCGCGAACAACATCATGTGGGGGAAGTTCACCAACGCGGGCCAGACCTGCATCGCGCCCGACCACATCTTCGTGCACCGCTCCGTGAAGGACGCCTTCGTCGCCAAGACGAAGCTGGTGCTCGAGAAGGCCTATGGAGCGGACGGCAGCCCGCCGAGCGAACACTTTGCGCACATCGTCAACGCGCGACACACGGCGCGAGTCAAGGCCCTGCTGGACGACGCGAAGGGGAAGGGCGCGCGGGTCCTGTTCGGTGGGCAGGTCGACGAGACCACCAACTCCATCGCACCGACGCTGCTCGACGCCATCTCGCCCGACGCGACGATCATGCAGGAGGAGATCTTCGGGCCCCTCCTGCCGGTCCTCGAGTTCGACTCCCTCGACGAGGTGATCACGAAAATCAACGCCGAGCCAAAGCCGCTGGCCCTCTACATCTACAGCAAGGACGACGACGCTGTGGACAAGGTGCTTGGCCAGACGAGCTCCGGCGGCGTCTGTGTCAACCACGCCGTCATGCAGTTCGCCCACGGGAACCTGCCATTCGGTGGGGTGAACAACTCGGGAATCGGCAACGCTCACGGCCACTACGGCTTCCGCGCCTTCAGCCACGAGCGCGCGGTCATGCGCACGCAGTTCAAGCTCTCGCCGATGCTGCTTGGGCCCGGCAAGCCGTCCGAGCGACTCCTCCGCATCCTCAAGTCGTTCATCAAGTGGCTGTGAGCAGACCCCGTGACCCCGTGCTGCTCATCCGACGAAGGACACGGTCCATTCGCGCAGCTCGCCGCCGGCCTTGACCTCGACGACGTCGCCCACTGCACAGCCGAGCACCGCGCGACCAAAGGGCGACGACGGCGTCACCACCGACAGGTAGCCGTCGCCGCCGGGGCCCGTGAGCTCAATGCCCGCGCCGACGGGGGCCAGGAAGAAGGTGCGGCCGGCGTCGTCGCTGTCGACCTCGACGACGGCCCCCAGCTCCACGCGGGCCTTGCCCGTCAGGCGCTTGGGGCTGAAGCCCTCCAGCATGGCGAGGTCCGCCATGGCGCGACCCAGGCGGGCCTGTTGGCCGGCGGCGAGGCTTGATTGCTCCAGGGCCACCCGGGAGTCCTCGCGCTTCTCGGCGGGGGTGGCGCCTTCGCGGGCCTCGACGGCGGCTTCTTCCATGGCCTGGCGGGCGTCGCGGGCGCTCGCCTGCAGGTGGGCAATGAGTTGGGCGAGCAGGTCGGCCTTGTCCATGGCGAAACGCTAAACGTGGCAGGGTGCCGACGCCAACATTCGACCAGCGTTCAACCGCCGGTGCAGGCTGGCTCACGAATCCTGTTTTCCGGGCCTTCGGGCCCGAAAAATCACGATTCTTCAAGTACTTGGCGAGGCGCCAAGTATTTGAATCCCAGTGGATGGGGTCGATGACCGGGCCGATGACTGGGCCGATGACTGGGTCGATGACTGGGAAGGGGCCCGATGAACGCCGCTGATGTGAACCCTGTGAACCCTGTGAACGATGTGATCGTGATTGGCGCCGGGGTGGCCGGGCTGTCCTGCGCCCGGGGCCTGGTGGAGGCCGGCCGCCGGGTGTTGGTCCTCGAGCGGGCCCGCGGCGTCGGGGGCCGCTGCGCCACCCGTCGCGTCGAGGGGCAGCCCGTCGACCACGGTCCCCTGTTTCTCCACGGCGACGACCCCGCGTTCCTGGCGGCCGTCGGAAGCGTCCCGGGTGCCCTGGCCGGCTGGCCCCGACACGTCGACGGGGTCGGCGCTCCCTGTCAGCCCGATGCCCTGCAGGCCCACCAGCGCCGCTTCACGATGGCCGAGGGGCTGTCGGCGTTTCCGAAGCATCTCGCCGAGGGGGTGCCGGTGCAGCTGTCGACCCCGGTGGTCGGTGTCGAGGCCGCCGCCCACACCATGCTGGTGCGGACCGCCGACGGGGGCGTTTTCGAAGCGAAGGACGTCGTCATCGCCCTGCCGGTGGAGCAGAGCCTGCAGCTGCTGACGGAGCTGTCGGGCACCATCGTGGGCACCGCCGTCGACGAGAAACAGCTGGCGGGGGCCTGTGCCCTGCTCCGCCTGTTTCGCAGCGTGCCCTGCCTGACCCTGGTGGCCGGCTACGACGACGTTGGCCCGCCCCTGTCCTTTGATGTGCTGTACCCCGACGACACCGATTGTTTGCAGCTCATCGCCAACGACACGAGCAAGCGGGGGGACTCCGGCGGGGCGCGGGTGCTGGTGCTGCAGGCCCGTCCCCGGTGGTCTCGGCAGCGCCTGGAGCTCCCCGAGGCAACCTGGGCCGCCGAGATGCTCGCCGAGGCCGCTGCGCGACTTGGGGCCTGGGCGGGCGCACCGCGCTTCACCCTCGCCCATCGGTGGCGCTACGCGCGGGTGGAGCCGGGGACCGAGCTGCAGCAGCCCCTGCGCCTGACCCTGACCGGCGGGCAGCGGGTGGGCGTCGCCGGCGAGGTCTTTGCGCCCGGTGGCGGCGTCCAGGCTGCGTGGCTATCAGGAACGCGTCTCGCCCGCCGCTTGCTCCAGGAGATTTCGTGAAAGCTGCCGACCCCAATCTCCTGGCCCTGGTGGCCCGCGATCAAGACCACGAATGTCAGGGCTTTGGCCCCGGCAAGGTGTGCGTGCGGATCGTGGCGGTGGCCCAACTGCCCACCCGCTTCGGCGATTTCCAGATTGTCGCCTTCTTGAACAACCGCGACCAGAAGGACCACATCGCCATCGTCCACGGCGACGTCGTCGGCCACAGCGACGTCCCCACCCGGCTGCATTCCGAGTGCCTGACGGGCGACGTCATGGGCTCCCTGCGCTGCGATTGCCGCGATCAGCTCGAAGCCGCCCTGCAGCGCATCGCGTCGGAACCGTGCGGCGTGGTGCTCTACATGCGCCAGGAGGGGCGGGGCATCGGCCTTGCCAACAAGGTCCGCGCCTATGCCCTGCAAGATGCCGGCATGGACACCGTCGAAGCCAACCTCGCCCTCGGCTTCCGCGACGACGAACGCGACTACGCCGTCGCCGCCCACATGATCCACAGCCTCGGCCTCGCCTCGGTGAAGCTGATGACCAACAACCCCGGCAAGGTGGCCCAGCTCGAGCAGCATGGGGTGAAGGTCTCCTCACGGCTGCCCCATTTGTTGCCGGCCAACCCCCACAATCGTTTCTATCTGGAGACCAAAGGCAAACGCTCGGGCCACTACATCGACTTCTCCGGCCTGCCCCGGCTGCAGGAACAGAGCGATCCCGTGCGCGTTGAGGGTATGCTCGACGACGGCTGACATGGCCCGATGATGGCGACGGTGGGGGAACGATGACGAAGTCCAGCAGCACGCCGACGACCACGACACCGACACCCTGGGCAATCCTCGCCGCGCTGACCGTGCTGTCGACGACGCCAGCGCTGGCCCAGGGGCTGCCGTCTCCGGCGGGGGCCTTTGCGGCGCCCACCAACGAGGACGGCGTGGCCATCGCCGAGCAGCCCCTGCAGGGCACCGGCATCCGCCACCTGCGGGCCACCCTCGACATCGACGCGCCGCCGGCGCTGGTGCTGGAGACCCTGTGGGGCAAGGGCACCCTGGCCGAAGCCAGCAAGGCCATCACCTCGCGAGAGATCCTCGTCGAGAGCCCCATGCGCCGGGTCTTCTTCGAGACGGTCGAGGCCCCCCTGATCAGCACCCGCGAGTCGGTGCTGGAAGTCAGCCGCGAACTCGACCCCGACAAGGGCCGCTACGCCCTGCTGTTTCGCACCATCCCCTGGCCCCAGCGGCCGCCGACCGCCGACCGGGTGCGCATCACGGTCATCGGCGAGACGGTGGTCATGCCCGTCGCCGGCCAGGCCAACAAAAGCCGCGTGGTCCAGACCCTCTTCAGTGATCCCGGCGGCGCCATCCCGGCCTGGGCCATCCTTGGCACCCAGCGGCAAAACATGGCCACCATGTTGAAGAGGCTCAAGACCGCGTCGGAGGCTCGTTCGACCCCGAAATGAGCCAGGCGGCGTCGGTCTGCCGGGCAAACGCCTGCACCGTTGCAGCATCGTTGGGCACGTTTGGATGTCCCACGGATTGCAGGTGAACCAAGGCCTCGGCCGCGGTCTTGACCGGGTGGATGGCGACGTTCTTCGGCATGAACCACATCAGGGCCGTCAGCGCCCCCCGCACCAGCCCGCTGTTGAGCACCACGGCCACGTGGCGACCCCGATCGTCGGCAAGCTCCTCCGCTTTGCGGGGGTTCTCGCTGAGGCGCCGACGCACATCGGCGGTGGGCACCGACACGCCGCGCGCGTCCACGATCAACGCGAAAGCGACCTGTTCGGCATAGGTGGACTTCATCAGTTCAATGAGCGCCGTGGCGTCGTCGATGCTCAGGGTTCCCCGCATCACCACGGTGACGACGCTCCCCAGCCGCTTGAGCTCGATGCTCACGGTGTTGATTCCCAGGATGTAGGGGCCCCCTGAGGCGAAAAACTCCCACGAGCTTTCCCCCCTCAGATTCTCACGAGCTTTCCGCCCCTCCGCGACTATGGCCGCCGGCACCCAAGCCGGAGGCACCA
>Ga0247837_1000406_pt1 | contig 90547 bp, 71 predicted proteins | sample LaCtaG_2_FD_187115 | JGI IMG/M metagenome (GOLD analysis project Ga0247837, IMG submission 187115) | Freshwater microbial communities from meromictic Lake La Cruz, Castile-La Mancha, Spain - LaCruzMarch2015_14.5m | ecosystem: Environmental > Aquatic > Freshwater > Lake | place: Spain: Castile-La... | reverse complement strand
TTGCAGCGTCATTAGTTCATGTTCGAGCTTCTGAATGCGGGTTTGAGGGTCTGAAGTTGCCTTTACAGCTGCAGGCGCTTGGGATAGACTGCGTCTGGGTTCAGGACTGTCGAGGTAGACTGCCTGGCCGTCAATTTGCCGTTGGTAGTTTCTATCAGAGACACGGCCGAAGCCGTGGCGCTCAAGTATGAGCTGGTCATAATTGCGCTGGAGGGAGATATAGGAAGTGGTCAAATTGGAGTTCTCGTGAGTGAGTTTTTCTACTTGTGATTTGAGCGCTGCAGAGGAGGGTTCAGGCCTGGATGAGGAGTTCTTGGCTTCGAGAGAGGAGACTTGGGCTTGGGACTGCTCGAGGTCTGCTTCGAGCTGGACATTGCGGGCTTTGGAAGTCTCGACTTCCCGCTCTAAGTCTGCCTTTTCCCTCCGTAATTGGTCGATTTGGTCGTCTTTTGCTCTGATTTGTTCCTGCAAATCTCTCGTTTCCTCCCTCATATACAGGTCAATTCGTGGAGGACTGGTCCTTTCCTCACTTATCATTCGTCGATTTTCCCTTTCCAACTGTCTCAGCCTGAGCTGCAACTCCTCCCTCTCCCCATCTCTCGCAGTGGTCACCACTTCCCGGACAGAGGGCAGTCGCATAGACGAGCTGAGCGAGCGCTGTCTCATCTTGGTTAAGATTTCGTCCAGTATTTTGCTCTGTTCCAGGACTAAGGCTCGGGCCTTGCGCCGCTGGTCTGGGTCTTGCTGCTGCAGCAGCCACCAAGGCAGTGTCTGGAAGGGAGAAGGGCCAGAGTTGCTGAAGGGCATGGCGAAGCCTGGGAAGGACTGAGACCCAGGGGCGCTGGGGAAAGCAGGGTAGTAGGGCAGGGAAGGAGGGACAGTAGGTTCAGTCCTGACTGTTTGAACGCCTTGGCTTGCTTCCTTCCTGCGTGGCTTTGGACCGAGCTCTGCTTCCAGTTCTTCATCTCGCATAGGCTCAGTGTGCACTGGACTGGTCCTCGACTCCAGCTCCTTCCCTTTCTTGCCCTCTCGATAGTCCTTTAGGTCTTGCTCCAGGCCTCTGACCTTCTCGTGCAGGTCTTCCAATCTCAAGTCTTGCGACTCCATTAGTCTAAAAGTCCCTATATAAACGCTTGGAACAACTCACTACTGCTGAGCATAGACTAGCCTATAATAGAGGTAACTATTCCCATACTCAGAACTCTAACAACACGCGGGTCTTTTCCTGACCCTTTGCTGGCTGGAAGAGAGCGATATAGTGTGTAGCATCGGCTCACTGATTCTCAACTCCATTGCCCGGCGAACCAAGCTACAAAGTGCCGTTTCTACATTCTCCCCAGTGAGTGCTGACACTTCATACGAACAGTGCAGACTGTGAGTGAGCACAAAGCTCTGTGCCTCCGCATTAGAGACTTGCCGCACACACTCCAAGTCCTTCTTGTTGCCAAGCAGGGCGATAGGCATGCTCTCCTTAGACACAGACAGGATACTGGCCAGCCAGTCTGGCAGAGAGTCGAAACTGTGTTTGCTGTCGATGCTGTAGACGAGGATGGCGGCCGCTGCGCCTCGGAAGTAGACCTTTGTCATGCTTCTGTACCTTTCTTGGCCTGTTTAGGGAGTACCGGCAGTGTCCCACAGTTGCAGGCGCACTGCGGTGTTGTCTACTTGCAGTGTCTTCATGCCGAACTCCATAGCCAGAGTAGATCTCGCCTCTTTACTGAACTCGTTCCGTAGCATACGTCCAAAGATAGAGGTCTTGCCTACGCCACTGTCCCCCACCACTACGACCTTGAACACGTATTTTGGAGACTTCTCCATGCTAACATGTCTCTTATGCACTTAACACCTAGGAGGCCAGCGACTGCTGTAGGCGAAGCAGCAGCATCCGCGACTTCTCCTGCAAGTCACTGATAGCCAGCTGCAACTCCTCCGCCCTAAGTTTCCTCCGACCCGGCTCTGTCTGCCAGCGCTTCTGCTTGGGCAGGTAAACTGCAGCAAGTCCTTCCATGGTCGTCCTCGGCTGGACTGAAAGGTCGAGGGAGTGACTAACGTCCCTGCGTTTGGTGCGTAGTGAGGAGTTGAGACTATCAGGACTGGGACGTTTGGGTCTGGGTAGGTCGTAGAGTGCGGGAGTGGTGGTTCTGCGGCCTTGCAGATGGTCTCGGAGGCGGGGCAGGTCTGGAGATTGAGGCTGCAAGCGGCGTGCTAGCTTGGGCAGGCGAAACAGGTCTTCATTAGCCTCTTCCGGCACTTCTTGCAAAGTAGCAAGCATGTCTGGTGAAGGCGTGAGTGCAGGCTGACCCCGGGCGAACCTCAAGCGCATTGTAACCAGCCAGTTAGGCAGAATATGGCCTAGATATAGTTAGCAGTGCATCTCACCAGGCCTAGGAAGCACGCCCTCCCGTCTAAACCCTTCCTTCAGTCTTCTACGGACTACCACAGCCTTTAGCTCCAGGCGGCCTGTGGATCTCCGGGGTCGTTGCTTAGGCGAAGGGTCGGGAGTCCCGGTTTCCTCCTCCATGATCACAGGCAAAGTCTGAGCCTTTTCCTGCAGTCGTTTCAGAGAGGAATCAGAAGGGATCGTGGGTGGAGTGGCAGTTGGCTTGACTGTAGGCGCACTGTCCACACATAACGTCCAGAGTGCAGTCCCCATGTTAATTTTCAGTATAAAGGTTCTGATAAGACTTGGTGACCATTTGCTTTCTCCTAGGCTGGAGACTGGAACCTCGGAGCAGCAGGTCTAACTATTACTCTTGGTCCCAGTCGTCCCAGTTGAGTCCCTGCTTCTTTTGAGGCTGGGGGTCTGCAGGTGGACCGGAGTGCTGGTGGTTTGCAGGCTCGTCGTCCCAGTCGTCATAGTTCTGCGGCTCTGCGGCCACCGCGGGCTTTTCTACATACACCTCACCACTATACTTCCCACTGTAGACTGGAGGAGGCACATATGCAGTCCTAGGGACTTCGTGAGCCTGACGAGGGGCTTCTTGATATACGGGCGGCTGCGGGTTGTAAGGCTTTGCCTCTCTACGAGAGTCGGACTCGTAGGCAGGTCTGGAGTCTCTGCCAGGGTTTGGGTCATAGGTAGGGCGAGACATTGGCACTTCAGGGACTTGCTTGTAGCTTGGCACAGGCTCGTAACTAGGCGGGGCTTGGGCTCTAGCGGGCTCGTAAATAGGCGCTGGGACCTTCGCAGGCTCATAGAAGGCGTTTGAGGCTTTGGCGGGTTCTGGACGATACACAGGGGCGGGCTGCTCTTTGGCTTTCTTCTCCTTTGGCACTTTGGCTGCTCCTCCCCATATAGACTTGGGCATGTCGTCAGCAGGCGGTAAACTTAGATTGTGCATTTCATCAAGCATATCAGTAAACCCGCCCTTGCCCAGATTGAGGCTTTCCTTGAGGGCTGCAGGGGCAGCTTCAGGCCGAGGCTGGGGCTGAGGTCTGGGCTTTGCCTCGACTTTGGGAGGGGGGCGGGGTTCTTCTTTGGGCTTTTCCTCCTTTTTCACTAGTCTTTCCCGTCGAATATTCCTCACTTCGTCCTTCGCATTTCCATCCGGCGCCATCATCTTCTCAACCTTGATGACTCCCTCCGTCTCCACAGGGCTATCAGTCCATATCGACCTCACCTGTCTTTCAGGTCTCTGGTAGCTGCCTTCGCCCACCACAGGTCCTGTCCGTCCCTCTGAAAAGCGAGACGGAGTCTGGATTTCAAACTCATCATTGGCAGGAGGCTGGCTTTCTGCGGCCTTGGCTCTGGGAGCAGCCTGTGGAGCTTCCTCCATCACTCTCACAAAGGTGCCTTCAGGCACTTGTGGACGTTCTCTGGGCTCTGCCTGCTGGGGCGGGGCTCGGGGCTGTTCTCTGGACTCCTCGATGGGAGGCTCTTCCGGTGCTTCCTGGGACTGCTCTGGAGGTGGGAGTGCTTCCGGGTCTTTGTACTCGGCCTGTTGATTAGGGGGCAGGCCTTGGGGTGGAGGGGGTGGGTAAGGTGGATATCTGGAGTCCTGCATAGGGGAGGGCGTTCTGGCCTCTGGGTCGTAGTCCTGTCGCCTGGGGTAGCCTTCCCTGGGGTCCTGCGGCTGGCCTCTGTCTTGATAATGTTCATAAGCGGGCCGTTCATTGGGCTGCTGAGGCTCTCCCACTGGGATTCGCACCAGTGCCAATAGAGCAGTGCACCACAGTGTATGCATAGACACTGACTCCGCATACAGGAAATAACTCCTATCGTTGGTTTCCACCACAAAGCTGAACTTCCAGTCGCAGACTTCGATAACCTTGGGGTTGATGTCCACACTGAGGATGTCTGACAGCGTGTACGCCCTTTCAGGTTTGGTCTTGTTCTTATTCTGGAGGTAGTGGAAAGAGCCACTTCGCAGGTCCAGCACGAACCATCTCTTCGTGAATTTGGAGGAAAACACAGCCCGGTGACTGGCCTTTTTGAGCTTCTTGAGGTAGCTTTCAATTACTAGTGGGCCAGTGTAGCGCGGGTCCAGACTCGCAGTCATGGCCATATTTCACTAGTATATGAGCGGAGTTGACTAGTGACCTGTAGCCAGCGTGGAAGCCAAGACTCGCACCTGGGCAAGAGACTCCCACGGCCTATTCGACTACGAAACCAGCAGTTTGGTCAAAAGTCTCTGCACTGCGTCAGGCCCAGCTGAACTTATTCGATTGGGGGACAAGTGCCAATTCTGCGGGGAAACGCCGCCTGCAGCTGCTGAGCCGCTGCTGCTCCTCAGTGACAGCAACAGTAACTCTCACGTAGATGAATTCGCGATCAGACCTGCAGCGGAGACGCTCTGGCTGGTAGTGAAGGACTTACCCGATAAGAAGGGGTGTAGACTGGTAGAGGGAGAGGTGGTCAAAATAGGACGACTGGTATACAGGGTCAAGCAGCTTTGCAGAGACGGGAAAACGCCCTTAGCCCTGCCCAGTGCATCTGTCGCTGTGGAAGTAGAGGTATATCAGCCTGATGGGAGCCAGCCTTTGGCGTGTCGGATATGTCTCAGTGACTCCCAGTCACTGGCTAACCCCCTCATCTCACCTTGTAACTGCTCAGGGACTATGAAGTTCATTCACATCGAATGTCTCCAGGAATGGCTGAAAAACCGCTTACACCTCAAGCAAACCGGCTATGCGATGTCCTATTTCTGGCGTACCCTCGACTGTGAACTCTGCAAGGCGGACTTCCCCACATCTATCCAAGTCTCAGGCACACTGCGAGAACTAGTGGAAGTGCACAAGCCCGAAACTCCCTACATAGTACTGGAAGAAAGCAAACGAGACTCAGGCGGAGGTCTGCATGTGATCAGTATGGAGGAGGGAAATTGCTTCAAAATGGGTCGAGGACATGAGTGTGATATACGAGTTACGGATATATCCGTGTCGAGAGTGCATGCGACTATCAAACTAAGCGACGGGGAATTCTACCTAGAGGATAAGAACTCTAAATTTGGCACTTTGGTGCAAATCAAGCAGCCCTTGCAGCTTTTAGTCGGCCTGCCTATATCCGTGCAAGTCACTCGCACAGTAATCACCCTCAAAGTCAAAAGGCCTTGGGGACTGTTCCAGTGCTGTAGCTGCTTCCCGCGCTCTAGTCGAGTCGCCCACTTCCCACCCTCTACTGTTCCTGTTAGTCCGTATCCGGAGTACTTGGGAGAGGGGGATAAGTGTAGGCATAGAGAAGCCTTGGAGAACACTGAGCAGGTGCGGGAGGTCACGGAAGTCAGGGAAATCGGCCAGAATCTGAGGCTTGAGGTCGGGGAAGAGGAAAAATGCGAAGACTGCGAACCTGCCCAAAGCGCTAATTCTTGATAAAACAACAATAAAGGTTAATGTGCAAACATCCGTTTTTTCTATATCCCTCCCAATTCCAGCGAAATCCATACAAAAGTCACAGCTACCCCAATTCCTCAAGTGCGAGTTTATCTCTATTAGTTCTTAGTAGGCGTTAGCCTGAAATTCGTGACAGTCGACACCTCCGAAAACCTCTCCAAAGCGAACTTCTTCCTCACAGCCTGCAAATTCCCTTTCTCAGCGTTTTGCGCCAAACAGCACAAGTCCTTGGCGCAGGCTCTGAGTTCGTTTTCGCTCAAGTTGGTGCTTTGCAGCCACTGCGAGGACCAGCTTTCCTCGGAGTTGTGGATCTTTCGACTGAGATAGAGGGCTGCTGCGGCTGTGACGGAGGCCCTGTAGCGCAGCATTTTGTAGTCGACTAGGGCCAGTTCGAGGAAATAATAGGATAAATGCAGCATATTGGGCTTGAAACTCCCCACAGAGTGAAAGCGCTCTAAGAAGCGGTGTGGCCCAGAGGCAGTGACTCTGAACTCCAGCAGTCTGAGCACTCGAGCCTCCATGTCCAGGATATCCTCCCTCAGAAAGGTCGAGTCAGTGATGTACACCAAGTCCTTCAACTCTGGCGGGTGGATTTCTTCGTACTTCGCAGCAATGAAGAGCGCCACGACGCCCACTAGCTGTAGCTGCTGGCGGTATACAGCGGTCTTTTCAAGCACTCTGTCCACTAGGTTGATTGTGAGGAAGAGGGTGTCGGTGTGCAGGTGGAACTTCAAATGGACTTCCACGAGCCAGTCCACGAGGATGCTTCGCATGCGCTCGTTGATATCGGGCTGTCGCTTCATGTAGCCGTGGGCTGCGGCGGTCTGCGCCTCTGAAGCCAGCAACACATCAAGTATTTCCTTTGCGTAATAGAGAGGAGGGGTCTTGGGATCTTCGACGTTCATCGTGGTGTTAGTCAAGTCACGGCCGAAGGCACGAGTGGAAAGGTGAGTGGGACATGGTTTGGACGGGAGGTTTTCACTGGGGTGAAGCAGGGACAGGGCAGCAGGCTGCATGTGTTAAATCTTTTTCTAATGGATTCATATGAAGAAGTTAGTCCCAGCGCGCTTCGACGCAAAAACCAAGCAGCAACGCAGCAGACCCAAAAGCCAGTTTGAATAGAAGAAATATGAAAGCCCTATTGGCCTTTAAGACTTGCCTTCCTCCAAAACGTACTCTCCAGCGTCCTTCTCCTCTACTCTTTCCGTCTTCGGACAGAGCCAGCAGCACCCTTTCTTCTGCACGATTCTGATTTTTTCCCGTAAGGACAGACTTCGACTCATGGATCCGCCACTAAAGAAGGCTCCAACGTCCTCTAGCTCTGGCAGGCGGATCATAGAGAGAGTGTCTGAGGTGTTGGAAATCAAGGAGTGGATGTCTCGAGAGATGCGGGCGGGCGAGGATTCCGGGGTCTTATGTCTGAATTGCTCGAAGGTGGTAGTGTTTTTGACGATGTTGGTTAGTTGAACGAGCCATAACGGGACTACCATGGCCAGGCAAAGGGTGGAAAAGCAGGCGATTCCCAGGGAAACCCCATGCTCATACCCCCCCTTGGGGAACAAATGTCCATACAAGTAGTCTTCGTGCTCAATTGCCAGAAACCCTGCCACTCCCATGAAGCACTGCAGCAGAAAGTCCACCAACGTCACAGTCAGAAACACGAAAAACATATGAATGTTCCTATCTGTGCCTCACCTCTCTCCCACACAGTTATGCAGCCAGGGACAATGGTGGTCGAAGCGCTGCTTATCCCTTACTCTCACACATTTCCTGCAGTGCTGGCAGTGTCTCACTGCACCGTTCCGCTTCACTTCGCAGTAGGCACAGACTGAGTCGGTGTTGTACTTGATGAAGAGGTAGGCGAGACTGTGGGAGGACTTGATGAGGTAGCCGGGGTCCATGTTGGAGACGAGTTCGTAGAGGAGGAAGGACAGGCCGAATAGAGTTAGGGAAGCCAGACTAAAGGCCAGGTGGACGAGCGGTACTATGAAGGCGAGCACTAGGAAATAGCGGGTGAAAAAGACCACATGGTAAAGGACGAAGTTGAAGTAGGAGTTAGACGTAGGCTCGAGTGAGGTATGAAAAGGGTTACATCGGGCCAATAAGCCCGGCTCTTCCAACATCGCAGAAATATCGTTTTTCCCTCTCACCAGTGCTAAATCCAGCGGAGTATAGCCTCGGCCGTCCTTCACCTTTCGACTAGCTCCCGCTAGCAGCAAGTGCCTAGCTATCCGATAGCACTGGGAAAACGCTGCTAAATGCAGGGGCGTGAGTCCTTCCTTGTCCTGTCTGTCCAAATCAGTAGTCCAGGCCAGCAGCACTGAAGCCGCCAATTCATGTCCTTCCAAAGCAGCTATATGCAAGGGAGTTCTGCCTTTGCTCTCCACTGCTTCCGGGTCGATTCCTCGCTCTGTGACGAGTATGACGAGCATTGTCACTTGGTCTCTGGCGGCTGCTGCATGCAGACAGCTCACTCCGTGTGCATCTTCGCGGTATGGGTCTGCTCCCAGCATCAAAAACAGCCGTAGTAGGGACTGAATTGGGACTTACAGGGCGGTAACTTTGGCAGACGAAGAATAGTGCAGAGCGCTGCTCATTGGTAGTCACGATGTTGAGGTACGTTTTCAACTTCGAACTGGCTTCGAGTTCGTAGACCTGGTGAAATGCTGCCACCAGTGTATGGGCTAATTTCAACACAGAGTCTTCGGATATAATGCTCATAGCGAGTTCGTGGAAAACTGGATAAGACGTACCTGTGTAGCCACTGCGGTCCTGCAGGTCGCCAGGAGTCAGAGGAGCCGGCAGACTCCCTAGCTGAGCATTGAAATCGGTAAGGTTCGAGACTTTGACGAACTCCGCGAGAGTGTGCGTGATAGCTGCTGCTTCTGCCATTTGATATGTAGGAAACTACATACTTCTACACGGCAATATGTGCTGAGGCCTGGGAAAGGCCACTGGGCTCTGGATGAGATCCGATAGCAAGGATTCGTTGTATATGAAATTGAGGTCTTTAAAGACGTACGCGGATTGGTAAGTTGGGAAATTTGTCTGATCAGATACTTGGAGGTATATCCAAAAGAGGAAATTGAGGCTCGGGCTCAGATAGAAATTTTCGCAAAGAGCCGACTACCTTTGTTTGCTTTTTTCGTATAAAGAAATCTGCACAGTGCAATTATACCCAGCTTTTGCACACTGCCAAATTACCCAAAAGTGCATGTGAGTTGAAACTGTATGCAAGATCATTGAATAAGCAAAGCACTGCTGAAGGCAACTAAGTAGTGTGAAATACGCTGAAAGCTACACTAAGGTATCTACCTTCTGAGAAATTCCACTTACTCTGCAAGCACTTTTCTTGGATTCACTGCAAAAGCACGCGGTTTCTCATTCCTCAGGTGCTGCCATTTTCTCTGTCTAACGATTTCACAGTCACTCAATACTTGAGACCTCCTTAACGGTCTGTTCAGACCACTCACAAACTGCAATTTGCAAGGGGCATATAGAGCGAAGTTGTCGCTTTTAGTATCTTCGATGCACAAAGCCAACATCAAATCTGCACATTCCAACTCAGCCGTTTCCGAAGATTTTTCTTATTCGTCAATCTCTGTACGTGAATTTTTTATTATGCATTAGTCACTATCCTCGCACTCTGCTCGAACATACAGACCACAATTACCCCAGTCGTTGCGAAGTCCCCCGCGGCAATGAGTCTCTGGCAGGTCTCTGCAAGGCAGTAGCGCTTTTGGCTAATTTAGCTTGCAGTGCAGATTCTCTTCGGAAATAAACGAGTGTGGTGTTAGCGTGCTTCAGAGCCCGCACCTTCGGTCTGCGCATGTAGATATGCCGGGTGCTAGAGTGTGGCAACCACAGGAAAGTAGCTGCAGGGTCGCTACCAATGTGAACACTGATGCTGGAGTGGCTCACCAAAGAAGCACTCTTCTGCATACCGAAGCGGTTGAGTTCAGTGCGTGACGTATCTGAGCCAACAGGGCTGGATCGAGGCCAGCAGCACGCACACAGCGCTCTGAGCATTACAAACAGGTCAGCCAAAGCCTAGACCTAGATCTTGCTGACCTTGTCTGCGGTCACTAGTGGGTTGCTCTCCGAGAGCTTTATCAGTCCCTGGGCGCGATGGTCGAAGGCGCACTGGTGCACCTCGGGCTGGCGGCAGTTGGTGCAGAAGGTTTCTCCACACTTGCAAGGAAAGCAAGTCAGCCCCACTCGCTTTCTGCATTTCCCACACCGGCCTGGCTCTCTCGGAACAGACTCCTTGACTTCTTCCGCTGCGAAGACACTAGGAGAGGTCGCGACAGATGACTGTGGGTCTGGACAACTGACGGGTGCGGCTTGCTGGACCTTCTTGAAGCACTGCGAACATAGGAAGTTGGTCTGCGGGCTGGCGAAGAAACTGTGGCAGTTGTGGCACAGCTCCCCTCCGCTGCTGTTTTGAAGCTCGGACATATGGAATTATGACCAGCACTGAGTGGAAAGGATGTGGCTGGGACAGGGAGGCTCTACACAGAGGAAGTCTTGTAGACTCTACTTACCTAGCTCCGCCCAACTTGCTTGTGATTTCCTCCACCAGTTGCTCTCCAGTGGCTGGCTGCTGTCCTGTACTGAAGTAGGGATGCTGCAGTGCGGCTTCCGCAGATATCCTCTCTGAAGGATTGTAAGTCAGCAGCTTCTTCAGCAAGTCCACAGCCTGCGGCTCCGCCTCTCTAAAGGCCCTTTCAAACATCAGCGGCGCAGCTGCTTGCTGCCTCATGTAATTGGGGAAGTAGTTCACTCCGGGCCAGTCCTCACTCGCAGGCGTACCAAGCTTTGTGAAAATGGCTGTGACTTGTTCGATGTCGTTGCCGCCTTGGAACATAGGTCTCCTGTCCAGTAGCTCTGCGAGAATGCAGCCGGCGGCCCAGAGGTCCACGGCTCGGCCGTAGTAGCGGGTGCCGAAGAGCACCTCGGGAGCGCGGTACCAGAGTGTAGTCACAAAGCGAGTGTGCTGAGTTTCCTGCGACGTCAACACCTTCGACAGTCCAAAGTCTGTGATCTTCACCACTCCCGAAGGCGAAATAAGGATGTTTCCCGGACTCAAGTCTCGATGCATGACCCAATTTCTATGCAAATAGGCCAGTCCTGCAAACAGTTGCCGACTTACCGTCTTAATCGCACCTTGTGACAGTCCCACAGGCGCCAAGGAGTACAGGCTGTGGGGAGCTAACTCCAGTACCAAATGCAGGTTTTCCTTGCGCTGGAATACGTCTAGGAATTTGACTATATTGGGGTGGTTCAGCTCCTGCAGTATCTTTAGCTCGCGAATAGTAGAGAAATCCACTCCGTTCTCTGCACTTTTGATACCGAATTTCTTTATCGCCACTACTTGGTTGGTCTCGGAGTCCTTCGCTTCGTAGACCTCGCCGAAGGCGCCGCTGCCCAAAGTTCTGGTCTTTGTGTAGCGTTCGTTGCTGCCCTGCATTTATATGTACTGAGAATGAGGGCATGTGTAGCGGACAAATGGGCGGAAGTTTTGGGAATTGTGGATAAATGCAGGGCAACGAAACCAGTCCTCTCGCCTATTCCCTGCGAAGGAGTTACAGATGCTAGGGTAAGATGGTGCAGGAATGTAACTCTCGCAAGGTATTGCCTGCAGTAAATGGGCAGTGCAAGCAGCAAAAAGACCCACTCAAAGGTACCCCCCACCCAGGCTCAAACTCTATTCATCCGTCTATTCTCCCACTTAGACAGCAACTTATTCGAGCAAATCAAGGCTATTCCGAACTGGCAAGAGCTGCGAGTGGGTCGCAAGGCCTGGACTTTGCTTCATATGGCAGTCTGGACGGGCGATTGCCCACTAGTGAAGCAGCTTCTGGACGAGGGTATCGACCCAGAGATTCCTGACAAAAACGGTGAAACTGCTATAGACTTGGCCAAGGAATTGCGTGATTCCGGAATTATGGATCTCTTATCGCCTACAGAGAGAGAAGGGGACAAGCACACCAATTCCACTCTGGACGCTGAGTTCCGCCCTCGCAAGGAACTGGTTGAGATCTACCAAAGCTTCGGTAAAGCTGGCGACCTGCAGAAGGTGCGACCGGTTGAAATATCCTAACATTACCGTCTACCTCGACGTATCTCTTCGTGTAGTATTCGCAACTGTGACAGCTGGTCATTCTCCCGCTCCAAAGACTCATTCAGCCGACTCAGGTCTTCCTTGCGCACTTGCGAACTCATACTTGCTAAGTACCGCTCTCTGTGCCTCGCAATCCTCGCCTCCATCCTGACAATGCTCTCATTCACATCCTCCAGCTTCAGCGCACTCTTCTCCGGCTTCGCAGTCCTCTTCAGTTCCTTATTCGAGCGCGACTGGGAATTGGTTCCAGACCGACTCTTCTTAGTAGCCAGCAGGCGGACTGCCTGACGACCCGGAGTCGAGTCTCTATCCGCCGCTTGTCTGCGAGTAGATAAAGAACGACGTGTGGTTTCTCCGGCTTCCTTACAAGCAGTATGCACTTCTTTCAGTTCTATCCGCAACTGCTCCACTTCTGATGCTGAGGTGGAGAGCGCGGCCTTCAGAGAAGCGTTTTCTTCCTCGAGAGCTCGCATTTCCCGGTCGTGTTCAAGCAGGCGTCGGCTGTCGCTTTCCTTCGCTTTGCGCGTTTTTACGCGCTCCAGTTCGCCCTGAATGCGGTCGAATTCGAGACGGATGGAAACCATGTCGTCGTGGTTGCGCTGCTTTTCACTGGTCAGCTGCCGCTTCAGCTCCTTGACGGTTTGCTCCCAGTCTCTTTCTCTGCTTTCCGCATCTTTCCGCAGGGCCGCATTTTCCGCCTTATATTTCTGAAGATCTCTGTGCAGTTTTTCGCTGATTTCCTTCTCTTTCAGCAATTCCGTGCGAGTTTTCTCCGCTTCAGGGGCCTTTTTCTTGGATTTGCAGTCTCTGAGGTGGTCGAAGTACTTGTTCATCCACTCCTCCCGCTCACGGCAGGCGTTTTCTTCCAGGACCTTTACCTTAGAAGCCAGGCGCGAGTTCTCGTCTTCTAGTTGGCGGGTGCGGCCTTCGAGAGAGGGACGGACTGGGGCAGTGGCGGCCAAGCCTTCGAATTTGAAACTGGAGTTGGGGGTGGCGATATGTGAGTGTCCGGGCGAAGGATGTTTACTCGATCGCTTCGAACTCGGTCCATTGGACACAATGTCCATAAGTTCTTCGTGTGAGATTTCGTTGAGTGGACGGAGCGGATGCACCACATCAGCAGGGTTGTACTGGGTGTGTGCAGGGTACAGCGCACTCTCAGGCGTGGTCTTCGCATAAGTGCCATATATCTCCACTGCGTCGTAGTCACTGTCAGCCCCGTGTTCTTCTCTAAACTGCCGCTCGAAGTCCGTCCTCATACTGGTTTCCATCCTATTACACTACTCCGACTTGCACACTTCCTGAGTGTCGACACTGTAATGGTACACAGCAGCGCCTCGCTGTAGGTAGACCAAAGCACCGCAGCGCATTGGAGGGCCGCTCAGCCACCACCCTCTTTCCTCAGTCTCATGCACCTGCTCAGCTGTCCGCTTATCCACCCACGCATACGTCAACGCCTTGTCATGCAGGATTGCAATCTTCTCCCCGAGAGAGAAAAGACAGGCCTTGCCACCCGCACTCACTCGGAAATGCAGCAACGCCCAGCGGTCATTGACCGGATTATAAGTCTCAATGGACTGCTCACCTGGAGTCCCAGCTACGTATATCCGCCCGACATGCAAAGTCATGCCGTGACTTTCTCTAGGCAAGTTCATGTTCCCGATCCGTCTCCATTTCTTTGCTTTCAGCTCCAGCCGCTCACAGTCCTTTAAGGCCTGCAACTCGGAGCCGATACCGCCTGTGACGAAAAGACTGTCTTTGAGGCAGAGGGCGGCGCAGGAGTGCCGGGCAGTGTTCAGACTGGGTCCTGTCTCTATAGTGTCGTGGACAGGAGAGTAAATCAGACAGGCTCTTTTGATAGTCGAAGGCTGAGACTCCACTACAACTCCACCTATAATGAACACTTCTCCAGTAGGCGCGGGACACCAAAATGTCTGCTTCGCAAACACATCAATCCCGTCGAAAGACTTCACAGTGATTTCACTGCTTTCCAGGTCCCGAACGACAAGAGATGTAGACCCAGGAGTGACATAGTAAAGACAAGGCTTGGGCTTAGAGATGCAGACTTCCTCGGGGATTACCTCCGGCAGTGCTGTCATACTCCCTCGAAAAGTCTCTTGTTCGTCTCCGTTTTCACTCTTTTTCCCGCCTCTGAAATGCTTGGTTGTTTTGGAAATCGGACTGTCATAGGGACTGCTAGTGTTCAGTTCCCTAAGCGGCATAGGAGCTCGGTACCTCATAGACAGCTGAGAAAACGACTCTGACGATTTCCCAGGAGAGTGAAAAGCTTTCACCAAATCCGAGATTTCATTCACGTTTTTCGCAGTTTGCTGTAACTGAGCCGCACGCGAGCCAAAGCCGAAATTAGTACTCGAGGGACTTTCAGTCAGACACCGAGATAAAGTCGCAGGCGGCTCCGGAGAGGGAAACTCGCATTCCTTTTTGCAGCGTGCAGACTGAGACTCAGTGCCGATTTTGAGGGAAGTGAGGCGACGAGAAGTCGTGGATTGAGGGAAGGACTTGGGCTTGGAGGCGGATTTCGAGGGAGTCGGAGGCGGTTTGAGACTGTCTGATTTGCCTGCTTTCGGGTCGGATTTGAATGAAAGCTTTCTCGAGAGTTTGGAAAGAGCCGGCTTGTCAACGGCTTCTTCACACATATTCAGCCTAAACTCAATTCCTCCTCTCAACGTCTCCTCTAGCGTGATCTCCTTCAAATCCACATGTCCCTGCCACAGGGTCCCTTTCTCCTCCATCGCATCCACTATCCAGTGCTCTTCCCCGTTTTCCAACGCTCTCACCGCCTCCTCTAGCACTTTCTTGCTGCGGTCGCAAGTCTCCGCCATATCCCTGCCCACGGCTTCTGCGGCGAGAGCTAGCTTCTGCTTGCTCATTTCCACGGCCACAGTGACGTATTCGAGACAGGTACACTTGAACGACTCTAGCTTTTGAATTTCTTCAGTGAGTCGAGACTTGGCTCTCTTGATGTAGTCCTGTCGGTCGGAGACTTCTTGGAGAAGTCTGGCTTCGTGCTCTCGGAGTTGGGAGAACTCTCGCTCGTAGAGAGACGATACTTCGTTTTGCGAGAAGGTAACGGGCTTATGCGCCAAATTGGGCTCTGCTATGAGATGTCTCCCAATGCAATTCTCACACAAAGTCGCCTTTCGACAGTAGCAGATCAGCTTGCCTTCAGCTCCACAGAGCTCACAAGGCACCAGCTTGCACGGTTCCCTCTCCATATCTAACAGTCACTATGGAGGAGCAGGACTGTTACCAAGTTTGAAGGTCAGGGCGAGCAGAAGGATGATGGGATAGAGCTAGGTGTGTCGATGTTGGAAATATACGGTTAGACAGGATTGAGCTTGAGGGATTATAATGTGGGAAAGTTGCGGGATTAGCCGTATTTGGAGATTTTTGTATTGCAGCTCTAGGAGCTAACTACAGGTCTTATATGATTAATGGATCCTATAAATACACAATCAGCCAAAGGGGGAAAAACACAAGTTCTGCCAAATTTTAACAGTTTTCAACTTCTCCCCTAGAGGGTACTAAGACCGAAATAGAGTTGAAGCAGCCTAGAATCGGTTTTAGCCTAAAGTCAATTTTAGCGCTTGGCAAAGTGGAGTTCCATATCCGGCAGAAAGCTGCGAAGTAATGGATGAAGTGAGCTCGAAGGTGCGAGCTTTGTTCTACCAGGACCAGCTGATGGAAGCCTTGGACGTGATCGCAGAGGCTGGTGCTGTCTAGACAGAGGGGCGGTTGACGTCATCAGAGCTGCAAAAGCTGGAGGCACTGGAAGAGGTGCAGCTGCTCCGAGAAGAAGTGAGCGACGCAGAGAGATGTCTGGAGCTGCTGTCCGACTACTCCCTGTGGACCCGAGCAAGAGATGAAGACAGCATCGTCACTTACTACCGAGACTCCCAGTCTGAATTCCTAGTGCGAGGCGAGGCTGTCATTCAGGCTTCTGTCTTTCGGATACTTGCGATGTTTTCTGAGGAAGACTTGCTACCTATGCTTTTCCCGAGTCTCAGTCAGGCCGTCAAGTTACACAGCTTCACGCCTTATCGCACACTTACTCAGTATCGCTATCGCTTGCCCTGGCCCATACATGACCGAGAATTGTGTGTTGCGACCTCTGTCTATCCTGTGGTGGAGAGCAAGTCTTGCCTCATAGTGGAGCGCACGCCTTTGCGAAGTCACTACTTGGGCTTTCCCGTTCCTGCGTTGAGCCCTGGCAGTGTGGCTATGAGTGTCGCGACGAGCTGCATGAATATAATGTATATCGAAGAAGAACTCACTCAAGTCACGCTTATAATCAGCGCCGACCCTAACATTGTACCCTTCACACAGACTTTCCTCCCTGCGACTCTCACCAACTACGTCGCCCAACAAGAAGTCTTCACAATCATGCAGACCATCCGCACACAAGCAGACCACTTCGAGCAAGGACCCTACTTCGCCCGCATCTCTAGCCGTCCAGACTACTACGCCGCCATGCAAACACAATTGGAAGCCTACTTGAAGCTATTTCGGTAGTCCTGTCGACAGGCGCAGTTACTAGCTAGATCTGGCCCTTGGCCTCGATGTACTTTTCCTTGTGGACGAGGAAAGCGCAGAAGCCGCCCAAAGCGCAGTTCACAGTGTAGATGAGGCTTTCAATCACGCACATTGCGATTCCGAATTTGGCCTCTCCGCTGTCGTAGTCACTGTAATGCGGAATCTTCGCCCAGCCATTGATAGCTCCAAGTGGCGCCAAACTGAAGAACAGGTAAAGCACGCAAAGAATCACTTGTCCGATTTTGTACTTCAGTAACTTCCCGTCTTCCCGCTTCGCAATGCCGTAATAGCCCAGATAAAACACTAACGTGCACAGCACTATCCCAATGAAGAAATTGAGCAGTGTATATAGGATGTGCAGACCTGGCTCGAAGTCGCACACCACTACTATGGTGGTGACAATGTTGAAGGACAGCACGATCAGACAGAGGATCCAACTGATGTATATCTTGCGAATGACGCCTTTTTCCGGGTCATTGAAGTCCGACAGTCGGAAGTGGATGACCTTGACACAGGGCGGGAAGTTGTAGTCATGCCAGTCAATATGACTATTGGGCGAGGAAGCGACGGTCTTGGAAAGACTGCGGGACAGCGAGGAGCTGAGTTGCCTGGCCATGAAGGTGCCGGCCATGATTATACCTCCTAACAGTGGCGGCGTTTGGACCGCGTTTCGGTGTTGGAGGGCGCACGGCGCTTTTTGAACTCGTATTCTTCGTAGTCTTCGTCACTTTCATCGTCTTCTTCCTCTTCTTCCTCCTCCTCTTCCGTCTCATCAGCAGGCGGTGCGACCTCTTTGGGTGGCTTTTCCTGCGGTTTGGCTACTGGCAGAGGAACTGGCTCGGGTGCAGGAGTAGCTGGAGCCTCCACAGGCTTGCTGGCGGGCTGCATAGGGTAGTAGGGCGGGTAGTAGGACGGCATCATGTAAGGCGGGAACATCATTTGGTTGAAGTAGGGGTTAATGTTCTGCATTTGAGGAGGAAAGCCGGGATAGGCCTGTTGTCCGGGAGGCATGCCCATCATTGACATCATTTGGGGCGGCATCATGGCCATTTGAGGTGGCATCGGCGCCATGCGGCCTTGAGGCTGTCCCGGCATCACATAAGGTGAGTAGTAAGGCATAGCGAAGGACTGGGGCTGGGCCATGGGATACATGCCCGGCGGCATCACGCTAGGGTCCATCTGCATAGTCGCTTGTGGCTGGATCAACGCATGTCCAGCTGAATGAGCAGATCGAGGAGTGCGGGTAGGATCCGCTGTAACTTTAAACACAGGTCCTGAGGGTCTCGGGTTCACCAAAGGCTTGGGAGCCTCCACAGGTCTGCTGTGTTTCGGAGGCGCCTCAACACTTCTTTTCGGCACAGTGCCGAACAAGCCCTGTTTCTCCGCCAGCGTGGGAATGGGAACACTCACAGACGTCGCAGTCTGCGGACTCGCGGAGTCACTCATTTGCGGGATAGTGGGCAGCTCCCCATCGTCCATCTTCAAGGGAGTCATGATTCCAATGTCCAGAGGCTGCTTCGCTCCTCTGTCCTGCTTCACCAGCGAAAACGACATTTCCGAGATCTCGACCTCTGGATGGACGTAGCTGGGCGGAGTGGAGGGCGACTCTTTGTCGAGTTCCGCCCTGCGTGTCTGGGCAATGGCATTATTGGGCTGATGCGAGAGTGCACGGTCGTACGCTAACAGCGCTTCCGGCTTTTGGCGGCAGTGCTCGTACAAAATCCCCATATTCACCCAGATTTCTTCTCGGTCGCCCGCCAGGTTGGAAGCCTTCACGAAGCTTTCAAAGGCGTCTTGCGGCTGCTGGGCAGTGGCATAGAGAATTCCAATGGAGCACCAATAGGCATAGGAGTTCGGGTTTTTGAAGATTGCCTGCTGAAACTCTTCCTTGCTATCGACATACCTCAACTGGTCTATCGCCATTCTGCCCAGCAGATAGTGCAGATCACCCTCTTCTGCCGGGTTCTCCCCCACACAAGTGAGTGCTTGCTTCATCTCTTCACTGCCGTCTTGTCCGCTTTGCGCAAGTCCCCAGCCCAGGTACTCCAGAGTTTTGTAGTTGTTCGGGTTTAGTTCCAGCGCTTGCCGGTACATGCTGATAGCCTCGTCTATGCGGCTTTGCTTCTCGTAGCAGGTCCCGATTTGGCACAGTCCGTCGATTTTCCGAGTCAGTGGGACATTTTCACCCTCAATACAGTGGCCGAAGTGAGTGATGGCATCCTCATAAGCCGCCTTTTTCTTGTAAATCTGCCCAAGCTTGTAGTACACTTCGCCCTTTTGCTCAAAATTGGGGTCGATGCGAAGGACTGCCTGCATCGCAGGCTCCGCATACTCATAAGACTCGTACTTGGTATACAGAAGCCCGATCCCATACCATAACTGCGCATCCCTATTGTTCGGCAGAGTATGGAGCGCCTTCTGATAGGAGGAAAAGCACTTCTGGTATTCCCCTCTCAGCAAGTGGCAGTGTCCCAGTGCCACCCAGGCCAGTCCGTTTTCCGCATCCAGCCGCACTAATTTCTCATAGAGCATGCAGGCGGCATTGTAGTCCCCCCGACTGGCCAGGGTTTGGGCCAGTTTGCTAATTGCGTTGACGTTGGAGGGGTTCGCTTCGAGTTCGCTTTTCAGTTCCTCGATCGATTTTTGGTCGCCGGCGTCCTTTTCGTCGGTCATATGGGAATTTATTATATGGAAACTGGGAACTATATAAAGAAAATTGACTGATACAGAAGGGCGAAGGAGGAAGTGAGGGGCTGCCTGCTTGCACACGAGTGAAGGGATTTTTCCTTATGGCTGAGGCCAATTTTCCGACTCCCAATCCCAAACTCGTAATTCAGAAGTTGCTCTCCTGGCCTCCGCCTGCTCCGCCCACCCTAGACAACACCATTTCCCGCTTTAGACCCGGTCGCCAGCCTCTGTAGGACTTAAGCTGTTCCCCTCAGAGTCTGCTGTCGCCCATATAGAATCGAAATCCATTATGTAATTTAGTCCATGTCTTTCCGATTGCGAAGCAGTAGACAGGTCTAGGGTGCTAAGGCGGAAAAGAAGCGAGTAATTCAGGCTAAAGAGCCTTGACCCCTGACACAAATATTTTCTATTTAGCAGATGGCTGTAGGCAACTTTGAGCGGGGAAGAGGGAGACTGGACGTGTGAGGCTTTCCCTGGCAGACACAGAGAAGGAAAGCTTCTTTGTGCGCACTTTTGAAGGGTGCAGCGGACTTACACCCATGCGTCCTCCAATCCACTGAATAAGCGCAGTCCGCTATGAGTCCAGACTAGCCCTAACCCCTACCACTCCCACACCTCGGAGTCACTGCTTGCAGGATTATTGGGGAATAGACGCAAGCTGGAATGTGAGTACGAGAAGGGAAACGAAGGTAGGCCGGACTGCGGCTATTCGGACTGGCTAAATGGCAATGAGCTGGGCAAATAGGTCTCCCATAAGGCCGGGCCGCCTGAGTCCTTCCTCTGGACCTATGCTGCAGCCTGCCTTCGTGACTGCCGTGTCAGCCCAGGGAGTGGGGCAGTCTGCGTTCAGCCAGCGGCTCGACTACATTCTGCAGAAGCAGGATTGCTGCAGGGCCTATTCGCCCACTTTCACTCCGGATCTGCTGGTTGGAGAGGAGGAAGAGTCGCTTTTTCCTGCACTATTCGAGACCAACAGGTCGCCTTCTTCAAGACTCGATGCGCCGCAATGGAGAAAGTACGTGGCCTCCCTGCAGCAGAGCAGACAGAGAGAGGGCTTCCCCCTGCACAACGCAGCCCTCCGCGGAGCCTGCCAAGTCCTCCCAGTGCCCCGTCTCTCCCCCAAACCCCTCTCTGGAAGAGCCCAAAGCCACCCCATAAAGCCTGCTCGAAGCCCTGATTTGGCTTTCCCGGCTTCCCTGCCACTGTGCATTGGAGTCTCTGGTGGCAGAAACCGCAAGTACCACCCTGTGAGACGCGGGAGAAGAAGAGAAACGGAGGGATTTGCTGACTCAAAGCTGCTAACACGCACTATAACCCGCATTGTATAGTCAGTCTAGCGCTGTTTTAGCTACTCTCGACCTATAGCGCTTTCCGCTGGATGTAAGGCACTTGGAAGAACAGCCACATTTCTCTGTACTATGGTGTGGCTGTTTTTCTATAAAGGGACATATTCCCCGTAGACCAAAGTGCTTAGCGGCATTTACTATAAGTTTAAACTCAGTGCAAATAAAATTTGTCGTAGAGAGTTATTTAGAAGGCCTCAAAAGTGAGTCCTGTACTGCCGAATTAGCGGGGAATTGTGAAGTTCGCGTAAATAATGCAACGAAAATTAGCCTTGTGGATTTTTGGTATAGTCGAAAATTCGAATAAAAAGGAAAAACGCGGAAAACTCCCTAATAAATTTCCAACTTCCCCAACAAGCGCTGTATTTGTAATTAGTTCAGATGTATATTTGCGTGTGACTAGGCAGTCTAGCTACTAGAAGCTAACTATCTCTGACCCCGCAGTGGCCGCAGTCCTCCTCTGCTTCCGCCTGCTGAGGGAGTTCTGGTCTTATCCCCGCAGAAAAAGCGAATGATGGAGTGCACCTTCTCAGGCAGAATTTGAGCATCCGGCTGTTCACTTATCATTTTCTGAATATCGTCCTCACTGAAGGGCAGGACATTCGCCAGACGCACCAGAGTTTCCAAGAAGTCCGGGTACAGCAGCTCAATGTCAGGCGCATGGCAGAAGGAAATCGTGTCTTCGCAGAGCTTTTCTAACATATCACTCGTCAAAGTGTCGCCCAGCTGCGGCTGTCCTTGGGCCAAAGCCACGAAATCGCTGACTTTCAGCTCTTTCCCGATGCCTGCAGCATCCGCCGCGGCCTGCAAGTATTTCGCAAAGAGCAAGTCTTCGTTTTCCATGAATAACTCGTTGATTTCAGGCTTGATGAGCTCGGATTTGACAGTGTCCTGCATCCAAAGTGTCTTACTGGCTGTGAGTTTGTCTATGATGACCTGTGTTTGGTCCTCTTCCTGCTGTTGCGTCCTCATGAACTCAACCAGGAGCTGCAGGAAAGTCTTGAGAGTGATGGCGGGTCTCACTACGTTGACTTGCGTTTCTTTCTCGAAGCTGAGTTCCATGCTTGCCTGCACTAGGGCTTCTCTGTTCGACACTAGCTCGAAAGTGCGCAGCATGTGCAGGAAGTCGTGCAGAGATATCAGTTCTTCGTCAGCCACGGGAGTGTGCAAATTGGAGTAGATGGAAAAGACGTCTTGCAGCAGGGGAAAGTGAGGGACGAGGTCGCGAGGAGCTTCAGCCCATACGTCTAAGAGCGTCTTGACCGGGGTCTCTTGGGCCACGACTTCCTGCCGCAGCTGTTCCTGGGCTACACGAGCCTGCTCTTCTTCCTTCTTCCTCTGTTCGTTTTCTTCCTCCTTCTCGATCCTGGCCCGCTTTTCCTGGCTTATGGGCTCCGGCATGAGTTTGAAAGACACATACTGGAGAGTGGACTCTGAAATGTCCCTCAAAGAGCTCCTATCGAAGTCTTGTCCTGGTCTCGCCACTGCACTCATAAGCGCTGATTTGGTGATTTCCCCGTACGGCAGCATTTTCTCCCCTACGAATTCCTTATAAGCGTCCGAAGCCGGGGTCAATTCGATTTCTTGGGAAAACGGAAACTCCGAAGCGGTGAATTCGTCCACTAGTTCGGGGAATATCTTGAAGTTGTAGACTAGGAAGATGCGAATGTCCTTGAGACTCGTGTTGCTTTCCACACCCACTGGCTTGAAGGCGAACCGAGCTTGCATCATGTTGCGGTGAGGGCCGAAGGCGCGGGAGTACCACTGCACTTCATCGTCGTCCGCAGGGATTTTCGGGTCTTTGAGATGAACTTCGACTTCCTCATTATCTTCCAGGGTAGAGTTGATAGTAACGCGCGGGTGCGGGATCTCGCGAGTAGAGGTAATGAGCAGGGAAGGCAGGAAAAAGCCCCTAGGAAAGGCGTCCTTGCTGTAGCGCTGACAAGCTGCCAGCGCCAGCCATGCGAAATCTTGGTTCCCCGACCCGCACGATATCGGGTACTTCTTGCCTTTCACCTCCACTATGACTTTCATATTACAAGAAAGCAGGCTTCCTATACACACTTAGCAACTACTGCCAGCGGTCTGAGGCGAGTCTCGCTCAAACTCCCACCCAGGCAGTCTAGTGGCAGCTTCAGAAGCAGACTCCAAGTGAAGATCGAAGTGCTGGAGAGGTCTGGCGAACAGGTCCGGGTGGCCAGGCTTGGGCTGCTTCAACTCCTTGTTGAGGACTTGAGCCCAGGACACTGAGGAAAAGAAGGGGTGGGCCTTGATGTCGTCAGCGCCTCTGGAGCCGAGACGCTGCTTAGGGTCTTTGCATAGCAACTACTTGGGAAGTACTGCGTAAAGGAAGTCTTTTGTCACAGCGCTGAGAGACATAGGAAGGCTCAGAGCGCCTGTCTCCATATTGCGCAGAAACGTACCCTGGTCAGGGGAAAAGTAGGGAATGCAGCCAGTGAGCAGTTCATACAGCAGAGTTCCCAGCATGTACCAGTCCGCGGCCTTGCCATGTCCCTGTCTCTTCAGCATTTCCGGCGCTAAGTACCCCATTGACCCGCAGAACGACCTGGCTGCGTTGTTGTCACTCACCCCCTCCTTCGCTAGGCCGAAATCAGTGAGTTGGACATGTCCCTCTGATGTCAAGACGATGTTGCTTGGCTTTAGGTCTCTGTAGATTATGTTATGTCGGTGCAGTTCTTCGAGTGCAAGGACTAACTCGCAGACATATAGGCGGGCTTTGTGCTCAGTGAAGCGTTTTTCTCGAGCTAAATAGTACGACAGGTCTCCACCAGGACAGTAATCCAGCAGCAGAAAGAGACTATCAGAGTTCTGAAAAGCCGAGTGAAGGCCGACTATAAAGGGACTTTGCACTCTGCAGAGCACATTTCTCTCAGTGACCGCGTACTTTGTCATCTTCTGAGCCAGCACTCTGCCTTTCTTCATCCCCTTCAAAGCATACTTCTGTCCACTGCGCTGCTCCCTCACTAAGTACACTTCCCCGAAGCTGCCCTCCCCCAGTAGCCCCAATACTTCGAAATCTCCTGCCCGCGGAGTGGCTTTTTGCAGCGGCTCCGACTTGCGACTTGGCAAAACGACAGTTCGTATGGAAGGCACATGCAGACTTTTCCTCAAATCTACGAGAGTGGTCATCGACTGGCAGTCATTCGCAGTTCTTCCCTGTTTGTTGCGTGCATATGCATTTGCACCGCTGAGTCTCAGGAACTTAGTGACGTCGTAGTGCCGGGCGAGTGCAGCACAGTGGAGAGGAGTATTGCCTTCGTAGTCAACAGCTGATAAGTCAGCCCCGGCCTTGACTAGGAGCCGGACGATGCTGAAGTGGCCGAAGTGGCTAGCGATATGGAGAGGCGTTTGGCCTTGGTGGTTAGGTGCAGTGCCTTCCGGCATTATGCCATAGTCCAGTAGCAATTGACACAGAGGGACACTGCCAGAGCGACTCACTGCATGCAGCAACGTCTCCCGTTGAGCAGTGCGCACAGACACGGAAGCAGAGCTGAAGCCGGGACAAGTGCCCTGCAGCAAAGCCTGCGTCTCAGCCACATCCCCACTCCGCACAGCTCGCAACAGTGCTAGGCCCGCCTTCTCTTTCTCCGCTTCGTACGTGTCCAGTGCGACCTGCTCGAATCGCAGGTCTGCGTCGTAGTGCGGGGTCGAGGCTTCAGAGGGACATTTGCTCTTCACCTGCTGAGTCTTGGACAGTGCAATGGATGGGGGAATGGTCTGCGCTTTGCAGGTGCCTTCTTCCTCGTCACTGCGGTACTCGAAGTCAGACTCGACACTCAAGTTGCGAGAGAAGAGACTGAAGAGTCTGAAGGGAAAGGACGGGCGGGCAGCTGCACTGATGTCAGTAGTGCGGATGGCGGATTTCATTACTGTGCAGTGGATAGGGACTACTACCGGCCGAAGTGCGCCATATCCGCTTATAATGACGAGAATGTGGACTGTAGTGATGCTGGGCTGGGTATCTGCGGATTGCACTTTCCAAGAAGAAGCCAATGCAGGCTTCATACTGGCTCAGTCGCAGGGGTCAATTGAAGCCCAAATCCACGCTTATTCGCTGCCTGTAGCCTGTCCAGAACTAGCCCACAGTCCTACTTGTTGCACAGAGTACCAAAACCTACTCATGCGGACCTACTTCTATGCGATAGACCTGGCTTTCAGCCACATATCTGGCGGCTGTGACCTGTGTTCAGCCGGACTCAAGCATCTTTGGTGCAATTTGGTGTGTTCTCCGCAGCAGGACCAGTTCGTATCCTGGGCGAACAACACGACTGGCCTGGAACTGGAGTTCGCAGTGACTCCGCACACTGCTTCATCCGTATATGAAGTGTGCAGGGGGTCTGCGATGGTGAATCGAGTGGTGGAGATGCAAAGTCCTCTGGGCTTTCTGCAGTACCAGGCCGAAATGTCCTCCAGTGCCATTCCTCTGGCACTCAGCTTCGTGCAAAAGCGCGAATCAGCACTAGACCTGTCCTTTGCTCCCTGCGACTCCCCCAGTGGTGAGGTGTACGGCTACCCTGTGACTGCCTGCAAGTGCGCTAGCTGTGCTGCAGTGTGTTCCGCTGAGGTGCACATGCCCCTCACCCTGGCCTTGACCATTGCAGACTGGCTGGGCGTGGGCTTGGGCTACGTCTGTCTGTCAGGCTTCCTAGCAGCCGTCGCAGTAGTCGTCTACATAAAGCAGCGCTAGCAGGTACACTAAGTCCATTATATCAGATGCAAACAGACTCCGGCTTCCTGCGGCCAGAGCAGGTGCAGCCCCACAGCGAGGACTTACCAGGCCTGGCGCTCACCCGACAGCACAGTTCCGAGCGGTGGGACGCAGTTTCCGACCTGGACAAGTTCTTCACGGCTATCTACAATTACTACCTCGGCAAAGGCTTCAGAGCCATCGTGCTGCTGAGAGCTACGGACCTCTTTTCCCTCGTCTTCACTACGGTCTTTACCACCTTCTTGCTGCTCTTTGTGGACTGGACGGAACTCCTCAGCTGTAACGTGCAGGACTGCCAAAGCGTCATAGCGCTTCCCAGGCAGTTCGGACTGTATGAAGTCGCAAGTGTACTGTTTGCCTCTGTGTACGGCCTCTACTCGCTGTACTATTTCTACTACTTCCTGCAAGTCGTCCAGGAAACCAATGACACTTCGCACATCTTTACAGACAAACTGGGCATCTCTGACCAAGAACTGCCCTACATCACTTGGGACGTAGTGGTCAATAAACTCATCGAAAAGCAGCAGAAATACCGCTTTTGCATCGTCAAAAACGACCTTTCCGCACTTGACATTTCCAACCGAATCATGCGGCGAGACAACTACCTAGTCGGAATGGTGATGAATGGAGTGGTAGTGCCCAGTGTCTGCTTGCCACCTGAAGGAGCACTAATGCGCTTTACAAAGGTAACAGAGTGGATACTACGCTTCGCTCTATTGGACTTCATACTTTCTCCCAAGACTTTTAGACTTAGACGGGCGGCAAAGAACAGTCCTGAGACCTTGAGGAAGCGATTTCTGGTTTGTGGCGTTTTTTACTGCCTTGTGATGGTGCCTTTGTTCATTTTCTCCATAATGACTGCCTTCTTTCGACACAAGCAAGAGCTGGAAAGCATGTCGCAGCCTGCAAAACGTCGTTCCTGGACCAATCTATACCGCTGGACTTTCCGCGAATTCAACGAATTGCCCCATTTCTTCGAAGACCGCGTGGGCTACCTCAGCAAGCACGCAGACTTGTACCTGCAAAGCTTCAAAGCTCCTTTATTGTCAGAAATCATCGCGAGATGTGTGTCTTACATCAGTGGCTCCCTCCTTGCAGTGCTATTCGCTGTGGCCTTTTACGATGATCGCCTGCCGTTTAATGTGCATATCGCAGGGGTGAACCTAGTGGCGTATATGCTGATATTAGGCGGAATGGTGGCCTTTTGCAGACTGTTAGTTAGGAATGAGGATTGGAGTTATGAGCTAAAGCACCCTGCAGAGCACATGCAAGACATGGTCAAGTATGGGCACTCCCTTCCTATGGCCTGGAGAGACTGTCCGACGAATAGAGAAGTTCGAGATGCTGTGACGAGGCAATTCAAGCACAGAGCTCTCGTTATGGCGGACGAAGTGATCAGTGTCCTTTGGATGCCTTACTACCTCTTCAGCTTCCTGCCTAGCCAGGCTCCCAGTAAGACCTATCCAGGGATCTGCCACTTCCTGTCCGAGTTCACAGTCACAGAGGAAGGCATCGGGGACATCTGCTCCTACTCCGCCTTTCAACTGGAGGAAATCACGTGCAAAGTCTCTGAAAACGAACACGAGAAACTGCTTCGATCCTACCACAGCTTCAACCACAACTTGCGACTTTCCAGTCCTGACGAGTCCTTTGAGTCAGTCCGAACGCAGTTCAGGTACCTGAAGCTGCGCGGCGAGTCAGTGCTACAGGAGTAACATTAGGACTAAAGTGGGGGTTCGGGCGTGCAGCGCTGACTCTTGACCTTGGGAGGTTTCTTGGCCTTCAGAGCTCGAAGGAAGGTAGGGGAGTAGCCGCGGGAGGCGCTCAACTTGGGTGGCTTGCCGTGCGCAGCCCTAGTAGTTGCTGGCATATTCCTCAGCAGAGTAGCAGGGGAGGCCGGAGTGAGAGAGCGAGTCGGCGCTTCCTCCGCCTTGCTAAAAGGCTCATTGTCTTGGAAGGACACGAGACTTATATCCGTCTTTCCTTTGGCCATTTCACTTCTCAGCTTCGCAACTTCCCGCTCCAACTCACACTTCGCCTGCTCCAACCCCGGCACTACTGCTGTTTCCAGGTGAGTCTTGGCGGCTGCTTCCTGCGTCAGCCTGCTCTGCATATCTGCGATTTCCTGCCTCATTTGCGACAGTTCCGAAGGCAAGTTGCTCATCGAAAGTCCACTGCTGTCTGCACTGGGACAGGACCTCATTTCAAACGGCTGTCTATTGGTCCGGTTGAACTCCGCCCTCAGTCTATCAATCTCCACAGGTATGGAACTCAGCGCCCTCAGGTCACTATTCTGCTCCTCAAGCAGTGCTATAAAGGACACTATGTCGCTCACTGCATTTCCGGACATGTGGCTGGGACCCAGGCGCTTCGCTACTGTCAACTCTTCTCTCGCCCGGCGCCTGAATCCCTCCAGCTTCTTTTCCTTTCTGCTGAGACTCGTTCTGATTCCGCTGATTTTGTCCTGCAGACTGGTGATTTTCAGCAGAGAGCGTACATTGGCTTGCCGCGCAGACTCGCTGTGCTGGTCGAAGTCGCTTAGGGAGACTGCGTCTTCGTCCACGGAGTCCCCATACTCCATTTCTCTTATCACTGATGGACTACCTACTATACATGTGAGAGAGGAGGGCTTGGGCGGGAGTGAGGGACTAGTCTGGGAATGCGGGGTAATGGTATTAGGGCCACTTGACACAGTGACGAGCAGGGCTTTGGTCAGCTGACGTAGTGGACTTCCTTGGTTTCTTGTTGTCAGTTTCGGACCTCGGTAGAAACTGCCCCTAAGCCTGCCTGCTAATAAGGCAGGAGCAGGGAACTGCTGCGTGCTGGTGTCTACCAAAGTTCTGGAGCAGCGGACTGCCTGTATGTTACAGAAGGAAAGGGTCGGACCTCCAGAGAGTATGGATGAAGGCTTAGAGTTCCTCATGCTTATACACAGTCCTAAAGTACTGTATTGAGGCCAATACTTTCATGATTCCTACTAGGCCAGCCATCCCTCTTATAATCCTTATGTACTTCCTCGAAGCCTGGTCAATTGTGGAAGACCCGAAAGTGGCGACCTCCATCAAGTGCCAATACCAGGACCAGCTCTACAGTCTCGGAGCTCCGCAGCCTTCCTTCCCAGCCCTGCTCTCCCTCATAACCACCTCTATTCCCTACCTGCAGCTCTCTCACTTCTCCGTGCTATACAAGGACCCGGACGGAGACCTAGTGGAAATCACTACGACGGAGTCACTGGTGGAGGCGTACCAGTTATGTCCAGGGTTGATGAAGCTATATGTGTCGAAAACAGCTGCCTATCAGGAGCCAATACAGGCAGTTGCATTGGACTCCACCCTGGACTTCGCACTGATCTTCGCTAGGCTGAGTGCAGTGTTCACCATTAGTCTGGGCAATAAGGCGGTGGGCATGGGAATTGCGATTGAAGGGAACTTGGCAGTGACTACCGCTCCAGCACTCCAGCAGATGGATGCTGCGGCCCATGCGAGTGCTCTTTTCCACATTCCAGGCTTTGGCCAGGCCTTTGACCCCACTGCTCGCTATATCCGCGAAGGCCCTTTAACCCTCCTGGCCTTCAAGTCGACGCTGCCAGCTGAAGTCCGTCCTCTCACTTTCCGCAATGACACTCCCAAAAGAGGAACCATTGCGCTGATTCTCCACCAGCCAGTGGACAATGACCCTAAAGCCGCCTTAAAATGGGTAGAAATAAAGGACTCCACAACTGAGGCTTTCCACTACGACAGCAAAGAGCCCTGCGGACCAGCCGGAGCACCTGTGTTCAACGAAGCCATGGAGTTGATAGGAATCCAATTTACTGAATGCGTGCAAAGCAACAGAGCAATCCCTGGCGTTACAGTGGGGCAAAGTGTAGCCAAGGTGTTTGCAGGCGTTATTGAAGTGCTGGATGAGTCTTAGTGTGGACTGCGGCCGTTAGTTAAATGGAAAGGTGGACTAGTGAGCCGACTGAGGAAACTCGCACGGACTCTCCGCAGTTCACCAGTCGAGACTTGATCCTTATCAAGTGCAAAGAGACAATTGAAGCGCTCACAATCGACCTAGAGAACGAGCGGAAGTTGCGAATGGTGGCCGAAGGAGACCTCGACAGTCTACACCAGGACTTAGCCACTCTGGAAGACCAGGTGGACGAACTGAAGGGCAGAGAACTGACAGTGGCAGAGAGCGCTAGAGGACTGCAGTTAGAGAAAGAGGAGGAAGAGAGCCGGGCGCAGCGGCTTTACCAGGAAAACGAGCGACTAAAAAAAGACAAGGCCGAGGGTGAAAATAAGGTGCAGGCGCTGCAAAGGTCTATACAGAGTCTCAACGAGGCTTTGGACCGGGCCAATAGAGAGCTGGACGTGAGACAACACGCTAGTAGTGAGTGGAGACGCACACTGCCCGCTCTGGAGCAGAGACTTGAAAGTCTGAGCAGGGAAAACCAGCAACTGCAGAAAGAGCGCAGTCACTATTTCCAGCTCTACGAGCGGGAAACTGAGCAGAAAAAGAGCCTTCAGCGCCTACTTGAAGAGGCGAAAACAGACTCTGAGTCCTTACAGCGGAAACTCAAAAGTCAGGCCGAAGACCACCAGCAGCAACTAAACACCATTGAAAGACAGCGACAGGCCCAGCACCAAGAGCTATTAGACAGCTACAATCGGAAGGCTGCGGCCTACCATGACCAGGTGCAGCAAGGACTCAAGGAGCAGAAAGTGCTCATCAATCGGGCTACGGAGGAGGTGGAAAGGCTGCAAGGGGAGAATGAGGACTTGAATCAGCAGTTGGTGGAAGTGTGTGAGAGTAGACAGAGGGAAGTGGAGGAAGTGGTCAGAGCAAAGGGGAATGTGGAGAAAGAACTCACTTCAGTTCTCAGTGACTTGGAAGCTTTGCAGAAATCGCAAAAGCTGGAAAGCGACTTGAAGGATAAAATGCACGCTTCCGCCTTAGTGCAATTAGACGAAGAGACCCAGCGAGGCAATAAGCTCGAAGCCACCGTAGACGACCTAGCCGAGGAATTAGCCCGGCAAGAGGACTACTACCAATCCCAACTGGCAGCAACTCGCCAAACTCTCGAAAAGTCCCAAGAGCACTACCAGCACCTCGCCAGCGAGTTGCAAAGCACTAAAGAGGCTTTGAAGAAAGCGCAACAGTCCGCTTCCGACCTCATACAAGAGGTGAAGGGCGGACATAAGGAAGAGGTAGAAAGGCTGCAAGCGGAGTTGCAGCGGAAGGAGCAAAGTCTGGGAGCACTGGTAGCTCGAGTGCAGGAGGTCGAAAGTCAGCGGGAAAGTGACCACGACTACTTCCAGATTGAACTGCTGAGAGCGAAGGAACAGCGGAATCAGGCGCTAATAGCGAAGGAAGAGGAGATTAGACGACTGCAGAGTGAGAAAGACTGGGTTCGGAAGCAGGTGGAGGGGTATCAGTCTGCAGTGCCTCAAGCTTTGGCTGCTACGCCTAGTGTTCCTTCGCTACGTTTCGGGCCCAAGACTGGTCCTCAGCGGCCTCTGCGCAATTCCTCCTCTCAAAGCCTGCGCCAGAGCCTGGAAAGTCCCCACAGCTCCATATCTCGCACTTCGCAAGACTGGAACTACACGTCCCCTCGCACTGCTAAGAGCCGTGCTCAGAGCGACGGACTGCGACTGCTGTCTCAGCTGAAAGACCTCACGGCTCGGATGGAAGTGAAGCCTCCCAGTTCTAAGTTTGCCTAGCAGAACTTATGGAGGATAGGTCCGAGGCAAGCCCTGCGGTCATTATCGCAGTTGAGTCTGACCCAGATAGTTCCGAAGAGTCCCAGCCCTCCCCATCCAAACCCGAAGTCTCCCCTATCCGCTTCTCTGCAACCAACGGCAAGCGCCACCGCTGCTTCAACTGTGGCCAGAACCCTGCAGTGCGTCTGTGCATCTGCCAATTCCCCCTCAAGAGTTACTGCCCCCAGTGCTGGCCTGCGCACCTCAAGACCAAAGGGCCGAAGATGCACCTGCTCGTACCACTGCACGCTGCAGACATGCTGACCTCTGAGGAAAGTGTGCCGGATTTCATCACTCGGGAAGTCTTCTCCAACAATGTAGCGGAGGCACTCAACGGCAACTTGGTGCGAGTGGCAGGGGCGAAAGCAGACCTGAGGAGCGCTTGTGAACAACTGCACTCAGACATCGACCACTATCGGGACACCAAGTTGCAGGAACTTAGCGAAATCGAAGGCGAACTGAAGGCCAGAATCGACGTGGCTTTGCGAGGAATCGAGGAAATTCGCTACGTGCCGTACTTCATCCCGAAGAACGAACCTGAGCGACTGATACTCGAGGAATGGCGTAACAGCGTGGAAAACATCACTGAGCGACTCTCAATGTTCGTGTCCACTCTCAACATTGAACACTTAGTACTGCAACTGCCCTCCATGACCTACTTCCACGCCAATTACGCAGTCCTGTACCCGGCCACTTCGCAGCAGCCGAGGACCTTTTTACCCTGCGTGCAGAGCAATGTACTCAGGTCACTGTCCCTAACGACTCATACTTGGCGGGAAATCCCCTTGTCTCTGCACACTGATATCACCTACAACTCCGTCGTCAGCTTCCTCACGAATGGAGATATATTCGCATGTGGAGGGAAAACGCACAACAAGGCTTACACGATAGACGGCCTGTCGCTGGACATACAGGAAATCGCGCCAATGCTGTTGTCGCGCTATGCACATGGCTTAGTTGCGACTTCGGACTATGTCTATGTGTTCGGCGGGAAGGGAGAAAGCGACTACAAGGAGTGCGAACGCTACGACTTGAAGCTAAAGGCGTGGACAGACCTTCGGCCTATGCACAAAGCCCGCTCCAGCATCACTCCCTGCCGACTCTATCTCAAGATATTTATCGCTGGCGGCTTTTCCAACACCTTCGAAACCTTCAGTCTCACCACTGACAAGTTCGAACTGCACGCACTGCCTTCGCCTATGCTGAGTGGGACTACGTGCATAGCCGCAGACGGCACAGTGCTGATATTTGGCAGGCAAATTCTGCTGGAAATCGACTCGGAGTGCAAAACAGTGTCTCGACTAGGGGCGCTCCAAGGCAATGACTGGTGGTCCAACATAGCTCCGGTGTCCTTCAATGGGGAAGTGTACTTCTGCAGACGCACTTCTGCCTCGCAGCCCCTCGTCTACAAAGTCAACGCCATCACCAAGAAAGTGGAAGAAGTTGCTTAGCTGCTAAAGATTTATCACTTTCACGTCTAGTGTCCTGCGCTTAATCAGCTGGTCGCCTCTGCGGGCAATCGCAGTATGGCGAGTGATGCGTACAGGGATGGAGTCGTGAGTAGGTCTCTCGCTTCTCCACCTAAAGAAGTACTTGAGCAGTAGAGAAGCTTTGTGGTAGTTCTTAGCAGTGCTGGTCTTTTCCTTCTGTGCATGCGACTCCCGCCAACTCCGGAGTGCTTTCGAAGTCAAAGAGCCGTACCAATACACATACGCACGCATAGCCTTGGCTTTGCTGGTAGCAGTCCACTGTCTCCAGGCCTCAATCAGACCTGAAAGTAGTCGTCGATACCTTCTATCTGCGATAGCGAGTTTCACTCTGTGGTACTGCGTATACCTGCTCCAGCCTATAACAATCCCCTGCAGTCGTCTATTTAGGAACTCTCCGCGGACTTCCTCAAGCCACAAGCGATGCGCTTGAAAGACCTTATAGTAGCCTTTGAACCACTGATAAAGTCGCCGCTCTTTCCGCCTGAACTGGAACTCTATAGCGGTTTGGTGCAGTCTTGTGACTCGATACCAGGCTGTGAGAGCAGTGCTTTTGAGATGACTTGCGTAGACATATTCCACTTGCGCAAGTTTCGACTCTGCAAAAGAGTCAGATTGACTGAGCGGGAAGGACATTAAGGCTTGGAGAGCTGAGAGTTGCAGGTCAGTAGTGTAGGTGCAGTACATTTGAGCGATTTTCTCAACTAGCAGCTGTGCACTTTCCAACTTGGGGTGTAAATCTTCCCCTGAGTCTTCCCTCAGTCCCTGCAGTGCACTGGAATTGGCCGACGGACTGTCTCTCGCTTCTTCCAACAGACTTGCCAAGCCTTGCTCAGTCCTTAGAGCCGCAGACGACCCTGTGAGGATCCTCAAGTCCAGGGACCTGGGAGTACTTCGCTTGCTTCCCTCACTAATGGTGTCCTGACTCTTGCGACTGTATCGGGAAGATAGAGACTCGTTGGCTGGCAGTAGGGAAGCCTTGGGGACTTCGTTGTGGATAGAGAACTTCTCGGAGCCGGGTTGGTCCCATATCTTCTGAATTTCAGTGTGCCAGGAGCGGACACTCGCTTGAGCCGGACTGGGAACTCTAAAGTCGCCTATATCTGATGCAGCTTGGGATATGAGGCCTGGAGGTAGTGCCAGCCAGTCTCTCTTCCAGTCCTCAGGAACACGCTGTAACTGCGGCTCTGAGTCCTGAACTGCGGATTTGGCCAGGAACTGGGGAGTTGCGGCTTCTCTCAGTTGGATTTCCGCTAAAGAAGGCATGGAGTTGGTGGGACTTGCCAAAGGAGTGGGTTTGTGCACTCTGCTGGACTCTCGTCCCAACGAATCTCTCTGTCTGCTATCTTCTCCATCGATAATCAGCAAAGGAGGCGAAACTGCGCCTTCCTTAGGACTTTGCGACCTGTCGGAGAGTTTGACCTCGAAGGGGTTGGTAGTTAGTTGACTTAGAGCGCGGATGTCAGGTCCGATTTGCTGGAGAGCCAGTTGGGAGCCTAGACTGGGACTGCGGAAGGCCTCGTTGGTGCCGGGGTGGGAGGAAAGCACGGGGGATATTGGGGGGAAGTCGGCGATTACTCCGCTGTTTCGCTTGGATTTGAACTCGGCAGACTCTGTAGCGCAGCTTTCAATGATAGCGCTGGGGTAGGACGGCCTGTCACTATTGGAAGCAGCAGGTGTGACAGGCAGCAGAGACTTCTGGTAGTGATACCTCTCGAGCTCGAGTTCCTACCTGGCGCTCACTCGTGCTCTACGCATATCTCGCATAGCGCTAAGGTCGAATCGCCTTTGTGGCTCTGTAGCGCCCACACTAGGTGCATAGGGAGGATGTGGGTCGCTGGCAGGTCCTAGGAAATCTGCATATTGCTGTCTTAAGGCTCGCCACTGGCCTGAGGGCTCCATTTGCAATCTGCTATTACATGTATTCGAAGTAGGACTACAGGGCGGACACCAGTTGCTCAGTGCGCTTGGAGTGAGGGGCAGTGGATTTCGCTAGCGTCAGTACCGCCTCTTTCAGTCCCTTCAAGACTTGTGGTCTTCCTGCAAAGTCTTGCGCAGCTCTCGCAGAGGCCAGGTCCTCACAGAGACTGCGGAGGTTGAAGACAGGCGCGGGGTCGAGATAGCAGCAGTGCTGGCTGCCTTGGTCCCCTGTGCGAGGCGGGGAAGCAGTGCAGGTTGACATGGGCGGGGAGTCTGCTTGTTCTGAGTGCAGCTTTGGGAGCAGTGATTTCAGCAAGGGAAGTAAGTGGTCCAGCTCCGAAGTATAGGGCGAGAAGAGCAGCTCTATATCTGCTAGCAGCTGCAGTCGTTTCGACAGCTCTGGTGCATAGGTCTGTCTGCCAATTGGACTGCTAACAGAGTCTTGCAGGTCACTCTTCCTCAATAACTCCAGAAAAGACACTTCTTCCGATAAGGCAGTTTCCTCCTTTTTCAGCGTATTTGAGGTCAAAATCCCTCCTGCAGCCTCGTACTTCTCCCTCAATTCTACCCACAGTCCTCGAATATCCTCCAACCCGCTCTCAACTGCACTCAACATCAGCCCGTCTTCCCTGTTCTTCTCCATCTCCAGCATTCCCAGCAGTTTCCCCCTCTTCCTCAAGTCCCCAAACGCACTTTGCACCTGCGCAACTTTAGCCGCCACCTGGAAATACCCCAAACATAGCATTTCCTGGTACTTCACCATAGTCTCAACCTGCATTTTCACGTCGAAATCAGAGAAAGGCGCTTTGGCAGAGGACTCATAGGGTAAAACCGGGGTAGAAACTGTTAATCGGGAGTTGTAGTCCTGTAAACGCTTGTGGAGATGTTCATGTACGTACTGCTGTTGAGTCACTCTGCTCTTTAAATGCTCGTTTTCCCGCATTAGATCGTAGTGCTTTTCGAGTCTTCTGCGAAGGTTTTTGATAGTTTCGCCTCTTTGCGCGGCCCGCTGTTCGTCCTCGTGGGCCATTTGGAGCCGGCACTGGTATTGGACCAGAGTCGCTTCCATTTCCGCTATTTTCTTATCGAGGCAAGGCGCATTTGCCAGCTTTCCCCGCTGTTCCTGTATTAACTGCACTCTTTCAAACACCCTGTTTTCATCCTCTTCCCCCATTAGCAGTCTTTCCCTGTACTGTTCAATTTCCCCCTTTAGCGCTTCTTCTCGACCCACAGCCGCCTGCAGTCCCTGCTGTAAATCCATCATAACAGTCTTCAGCTCCCTAACAGTTCCTTCTGATGTGAAATCCAGTAAGGGCGAATCCGCCTTCATTTCCTCGTATTCTTTGTTCAGAAAGGAATTCTCACTGCCCAGGACTGAGTTTTCGGCGAGTAGATCGCTGACTTGGATTTGCAGGTCTTCGCGGATTTGTTCGCAGCGGTGCAGGGCGGATAGAAGGTCTTCGCTGTGCATCAAAAAGCGGTCATTTTGAGAGGAGAAAATAGGGGAATCGGCCTGTTTTGGACACACAGAAATCGGATTTGAACGCAAGAAATGTCCTTCGAAATCACACAATCGCATATTTAAGGCCTCGGAATAGCCTTCAAGCCCCACACGAGAGTCCAAAATTCCCTCCAAAGAGCTCGTTTCACTCCTCAACTTCGACACTTCCCGCATCAAAGTGGACTTCTGCCTCGCCACAAAGGCTTCTTTCTGCAAATTTAGCAGCGTTTTTTGTGTTTTATAATACAACATTTCGAAGGTTTTCATTCTCGCGACTTCCTTCGATACCGCTTTCGCCCTTAGTTCAATTCCTTTGCAGCTTTTCACCTTGTTCAGAAGTCTCTCCACAGCTACACTAACTGCAGCATAGCGACTGTGCACATGCTGCAACTTGTAACTGACTTCATTGAGGCGAGCTTCGACTTGTGCATTGACAGTGGCTATCAAGGCTGTTAGCAGCTGTTTGTCTCTTTGAGTGTTTTGTTGTATGCTTTGCTGCAGCATTTCAGTGCGTCTTCGTGCTTGTTCGAGGTCGGAAAACAGGTTGTGACTGGAGTTTTCGGAGTTGCACTCAGCGGCTTCTAGGATCTGCGCAGAGAAGTCGATGGCGGAAGTCAACTTGTTGTACTTGAGGCGAACAGCGCCCTCCTTGACAGTGCGAATGACAGGCTGCATCGTAGCTAAGAAGCCCTTGGCACTGAGGATGAGAGACTTGAGGGCGAGTTGCACCGGGTCTAAAGGTCTCTCTGCCGGGTGGCGCAGTCTGGGGTTAGGACTTTGGTAGGCCGAGGCAGTGGCTGTCTTCACAGGGGAAACTCTCGAGGAATTCGCCTCTCTGTATGTAGTGCCCGAAGCTGTGAAGGAAGTGTTCAGACTGGCAGCTTTCCTGTCCTCAGCTTCTTTCTGCAGTAGGATTTGGCTTACGTTTGTAGAGGCTTCAGTTTCTCCCCTCGACCCAGGCAGTCCAATATTGCCTCTCAGTAGCTCCTTCGGGGAAGCTTTGCCCGACCAACACCAGTCCTCGGTCAGGATTTGCACTGTGATAGGGACTTTCGCTGCAGTACGCACAGTGGTCCGCTCTACATCCTTGGAAGCGCTTCTAACAGTGGTGATGCAGGGACTGTTAGCGGGTTTTCGGCCAGGAGTACAAAGATGCGGGGCTCTGGAGTACTGGCCTCTGATGGTGGTAGTGACTTTCGTAGTGGAGGGAGAAAGGCAGTGCTTGCGGGGGAGACAGGACGAGGACTGGGAGTCCAGAAAAGGGATGCAGGCCAGATGTCGCATATTATAGCCGCTTTTCCTTATTACCTAGAAGGCAAAGGTCTGCCCTGTATTGCATGTCCTCAGTTATTTACCTGCAGCTTAAGCTTGCTCACACTGCATAATAGAAAGCAATAATAAATGCGTATAAAGTCGGCCTGCAGCATAGTAAATGAAGCTGCAACTAGGCAAATAGATGCTTACTATCTAGCGACTTCCAACTGCGCAATTGCTTGTTGAGGCACAATGACGCAGTTCAGGTACCTGCCGAGTCCTAGTTGCGGCAGACACTCATCCACATCACACAAGTACAGTCCTCCTTTCGCCTCTATGCAGGCTATTTGCCCTATGATAATTCGATCGTCAGTCAGAGTCACTCGTACCACTTTCCCTAATAGCGTCTTTTCGAGCCACTGCTGGTCGTCGTTTAGATTCAGCTCTGTGAGGCTGGAAACTGCGTCCGAGGCCATATTGCATCCACGTGCAATGGAGGAAAGAGACGTGGACACTCTCAAGGCAGACAACAGAAGGCTTGAGAGTGCTATTGCGGACCTGGAAGGCGACTTGGGCAAAATGAGGCAAGTCTATGAGGACCTGACAGGCCGCTGCCTGGAAAGCGAGTCCGAAAGCATTTCTTCCGAGCTAGTGGCAAGGAAGGCAGCTGGGCGTAGAGCCAAAAGGCAAGCCGAAGTGCTGCAGGCCCTGCACACCTCCCTGGCAGTCAAAAACACTACAGAGCAGCTTCGACAAGCACTGGCTCTGGAGCGCAAACGGCAAGAAGTCGAATCTCGCAAGGCGACTTTAAGTCTATTAACTGCCGAAGTGGAGAAGAAACAGAGAGTTTTGGCTTTATTAGCCACTCAAAGGTGAAAGTCAGACAGCAATGCAGAGCGCTATGCCGGTACTGAAGCAATCACTAAGGAGTGCGCAGAGCTTAGTGCAGAGCTGCACAAGTGCACTTCCAGCCTACCTACTGTGAGCACTACTCAGCTGCAAGGGCAAATCAGTTCCACAAGAGATGCACTTGCACAGGAGAAATTCCACTTGAAGAGATGGAAAGGGGCTGTGGAAGAGCTGGCTGTGCGCTGTCAGAAAGTCCGTCTCTGTGTGCAGGATACCAAAGCTGCAGTAGTGGAGACATATAGTGAAGCGTTGAAACGAGCGCAGGCGGACTGGATGGGACTTGTGCGGAAGGCGACTGCACTAGAGAAGGAACACAGACATACACAGGATAAAATAAGGAATGAGGAAAAGCAGGCGAGGGACAGGCTTAAAGCCATGGAGGAGCAGTATGTGGGGAAAGTGGCTGAAATGAGGAGGAGGCTGGAGCAGAGGAAACGAGCGTTGGGCAGGTTTCCTGTGCAGGTAGGGAAAGAGATGGGGGAGGCTACTCCGAAGACTGAAGAAAGTACGCTTTTTGAACCTTCTGCCCAGCTAACTTCTGAATTACCCATACAACCAATGATAACTGAAACAGGCAATGAGACTGAAGTTGTGCATGTATCGACAACTGCAAGAGAAGAAGTCAAAAGCGAAGAAAGTCAACCTCCAGTCCTACCCAGGTCCCTGACCTTATCAGAGTCTCCAGTACAAAGCAAGCCTCTTGATGCTTTTTCCCTCCTTTCCCCTGAAGCTCTCCCTCAAAGTCCTGCTTCCTCCTCCAACAAAGCCGCCTCTTCCTCCCCTCTAATTCGCACTCTCAGCTACAAACAACCTCCTCTCAAGTCCAACTTCTCCCACCCTGCCCGAGTCTCCTCCGCCAACGACCTCGACATCGAAAGTTTCCTCGGCTCCGCTGCCAGCTCCCTGCTAAGTCGTAACAAGAAGTAGTGCTTAGTGTCCTTCCTCCCGCAGCTCTCTGAGGATGTCGTCGCTTTGGAGTGCGAGACTAGGCTGTTGGGAAGAGTGGCCGCTGGGGGCTTGGCTGAGGTAGATGCTTTCGTTGAGTAGGGCGGATGGCTCGAGGACGGAAACCTGCTCACTGTCTTCTTCTGCGTAGTTGCCTTCGAGGGTGGAAAGCATCTTTTCCGCTCTGTGTGCGAATTGCCGGACGAAGTGCTTTTCCACGTTGCCGCGGTCCTTTCCCTGCTTCACCACTAGTCGAAACAGCGCCTTCGCCCGCTCCTCCTCCCCTAGTTTCCAGTGACAGCATGCCAGGTAGTAACTCACTATCAAGTTCTTCTTGTCCTGTGCACGTATTTCCGCCAGCAGTTCCCGCCCCTGTTCATACTTCTGACACAAGTAGTACTCTATCGCTTCTCGAATTCGAGCATGCTTGAACAGCAAGTGATAGCCTTTGGCGACCATGACCTTGTGGATATGAGTGCCCACATGCATTGCTTCTTCGAAGTGGCGTAGAGCGGAAGCGGTGTCTCCTGAGTCGAAATAGGCAGCTGCTAGGTTCAAATGAGCAGCTGGGAAGTGTCTCCTAGGAGTCCTTTCAATTGCTAGCAAATAGTGCTTGATGGATTCATTCAATTTCCCTTGCTTCCGGTATGCATTCGCGAGGTTATTATGCGTCTTCGCCAGTCCTGGATCCAGAGCAACCGCCGCCTGCAGAGCCGTCACAGCTTCAGGCAGTCTGTCCAAACTGAGCAGACACAGACCCAAACTCCCTTTCAGCTCGGCATCCCGCCGCTCCAAGTCACAGGCTGTCTGCAGTGGCCCTAAAGCTGCCTGGTACTGCTTGAGTGCCATATACACCTCTCCCAGCTTCTGGTTCGACCGGGCGAATTTGCTTTCCCCTTTCACTGATTTGATAAGGTGGTCCCGCGCTTCTTCTAGTCGTCCGCTTTTGATACAGATCGTCCCGAGTACGTAGTATGTCTTCGCATCTACGTCCTGCGTCCTTTCCACTGCCTTTCTGAAATACCCCTCCGCCTCCTCATGTCGTCCCTTCGCATACAGACAGTACCCCATCTTGAGCATCCAATCAGGGTTCTCCGGGTCTCGCGAGGCCATGTCTGCGCAGTAGGTGCAGATTCGGTTGAGTTCACTTTCGTCACAAAGTGGAGTTTCGTCCAGCACTTTGGACCTGAACAGCTGGAAGTCGGGGGAGTCCTCGCGACTACTGTCCGCCTCAGAGGTGGTCTGCAGCTTGGACGTTTGCGGCTTCTCGTCTTCCTTTTTAGAGCAGTAGGCGCCCATGAGAGGCAAATATGAGAGTTGCGCGAGTACCCAACAGGTCAATGGACAGCGCTGGAGAAGCCGATAGCACCTTCGAAAACAACAAAGCCTCACTGCACCCAAACCTCAACACCTTCACACTCTTCCGGCCCCGCATGGATCGCCGCATCCACACAGCTCCGGGCAAGTACTCCAACTCCCCTGGGGCTAGTTCGCTGTATCTTGCACCCAGCCAACGCTCTCGCAGTCGTGTCCTCATCGGCCAAATCGTCTTTTCCAGAGTCGCTGAAAAACTCATTCTCGCACTCATCATCGTCTTTGCTGTGGTCGTATTGGCCAGTGTGGCTCTTCGGGACGAACTGGGCAAAGCGCGAGTGTACATGGTGAGTGTGCAGCTCGGCATCCTGGCAGCATTCGAAGTGGAACTACTGTGCAAGGTCGTAGCTGTGGGAACTGTAAGGGCTAGATAGGTGTTTTTCCGGAGTGGGTGGAACCTTGTGGACTGCTGCATAGTGACTGTTTCCCTGGTGTTGACAGTGCTGGATCTAGTGCCAGGGACTGACTTCATGGAGTCGCTGGAGGCAAGTGCAGTGCTGCGGCTATTCCGGCTCATCGTGACCGCAAGGAAAGCCAGTGAATTCCAGCGAATCAACCATCAACTAAGGAAGAAAAGCGCAGAGCAGGACTTCGCAGTGGAAATGGCCTCAGAAAGAGTGCTGGAACTGCTCAAAGGCTTCCTCTACGAACCCTGGGTCCAGTCCAACCTCCCTCTGCTCACAGAACTGCGCTGGTGCATCGACGTGATCTCCTCCAACAAGCTGTACGACACAGTACTCACTCTCAAGAAGGAGCCTGAGCAGGAAAAGAAGGCGGAAATTATCAACCTTGTGCGGATATTCAGCATCAACGCGCACCCTGGGAACTCCATTCAATCGCAGCGAAGAAGCAGCAGCTTGCAGCGAAACGGCACTTCGCTTTCTGACCTAAAGGCGGGGCTGCCTGAGGGCGTTTTGGAGTGTTTGGGGTCCATAGACTCCAACGAATTCGACGCTTTTCGCCTCAAAGAAGTCACAGGAGGCGACGAACTGGTGACTTTGATGCACATTTTATTCGCGCGGACTGACCTGTGTCTGACTACTAACTTGGACGCAGTCCGCTTCGGAGCGTTTGTGAAGGGCGTGCAGGCAGCCTACCACGTGGAAAACCCATACCACAATGCGACTCACGCAACAGACGTGCTACAAGCTTTGCACTTCTTTCTAGGGACTTGTGGAGCGGAGGCCTATCTCAGCACTACGCCTGTGGAGTTAGTGGCTGCTTATATTGCGGCAGCGGTGCATGATATGGACCATCCGGCAGTCAATAACTCCTTCTTGGTGAACACCCAGGCTAAACTGGCGTTTCGCTACAATGACCACGCTGTGCTTGAAAACCACCACGTCGCTAGCGCATTCGCCCTGACGATGCAGGAGGACATGGACCTGTTCACCCACCTGTCTCAGGACGACTACAAACGAATCCGGGAGGTGATCATCGAAATGGTCCTTTCCACTGACATCGCACTGCACTTTTCCCTGCTGAACAAGTTCCGTGCGAAGTTCCTCCTGAGTGATATGAAGGAAGTCGGCTTAGAGGACCGAGTGCTAGGGCTTTCGCACCTCCTGCATACATCTGATATCAGCAACCCGAGTCGTCCTTGGTCTCTGTGCAGGCGCTGGACACACAGAGTCATGCAGGAGTTCTGGACTCAGGGAGACCAGGAGCGGGCTAGAGGCATGGATGTATCCTACATGATGGACCGGTATTCTCTCAATGTGGCCAAGTCCCAAATTGGCTTCATTGATGTTATAGTAAGTCCAGCGTTTGAAGCACTGATGGACCTATTGCCGCGCTTTCACGTAAGCTACGAATACCTAGTGAGCAACAAAGCCAAGTGGGCAGAAAGAGTCGAAGGCTCGGTGTGGGAACAAGACAGTGGCACTCTGCCTAAGGAAGAGTCCCATAGTCCTGCTAGTAAATGACGTCTGTCTGGCCGGCTTTCATTACCTTCAAGAACGTCTTCGCCCAGTCTCTCCGCAGTCGCATTGACCCTACTCGCTTGACTGCGACCAACAAGTTGCTGTTCGCCAGACAGCGGATTTGGCAAGGAGTCATAGGGGGCAATTTGTCCACTGGCTTCAAGTCCTTCAAAAAGCCGTTGGACGCAGATGCGAGAGTACGGTATTTCGACTACGCATTCAGAGACTTCTATACGCCCTTTGGCCGCATGAAGGATCCTTACTTCTTCTACATAGCAGAGGTCCGCAACTTGCGAGAATTGCGGAAAGGAAAGGTGAAGATACACGAGCCCAAGCGAAACAAGTGGCACATTCCGAAGTACGAACTGAAGCGCTACCTGCATGTGGCTGAGAAGAGGAAGAAGCAGGCGGTTGAGAACTTGGTGCTGTCCCCAGCCCAGAGAAAGAGACAAGGCCAGGCCAAGTCCAAGGCAGAGTCAGATGCCCGCTTGCTTGCAGAAGAAGCCGCCAGAATCGCAGCGGCCGCCAAGCCCGCTGCCCCCGCTTCTAGTTAGACTAGTTACCTACGGCAGTAGAAAAGGAGGTACGCATACCGCTCATCCAACGCAGCTATAGGAGCCACCGCCGTGGCAGTCTCGTCATCGCATAGGAACCATTGGGAAGTCGCAGGGTCTTGCACAGTGGCGGTGTAATGGCCGCGGCTGAGACTGCCACTATGAGCGACCATGGCCTTTAGGTCGTATACCGCAGGACTGCACTTTGCGCCTTTTTCATACTCGCTCAAGTTCAGGTCTGAAATCGGGTACTGAATGTTGATTTCCGTCTTATTGAATCGCGTGGAAATTACGCGAATTCGCTGCAGGGCGAAGACTAATATGCGAGGCAGGTGGATGAAGGCAGAAGCAGTAGTGTGCTGAGTGCTTCTTTCGCACTTCCCACACATCACCAGATCAGTCTCATTCATCGGCTTGTCATTAAGCGTGAAATCTATCATTTGCAAAAGAGTCAAAGTAGTATCTTCGTCCCCACTCACTCCCATCAAATTCCCAAAGAAGAAAGACCGACTGGAAGTGTTTGTCTGCAAGCAGTGCTTCAGAGCAGAAGGTAGGTCCTTAAGAGTGAGGCGGAATCGAGGAACCTTCCCATTACACCGTTTGCATAAATGAGCAACAGTGACTAGTAGCTCTCCGCCCAGTTCTGAGAAATCGAGGGGAGTGGTGGAAAGGCGACTGCTGTCGAGGGAGGTGGGGACTAGGAGGGCGCCCAGACTAAGGCGCTGTTGCAGCTTGGCGGGAGTCTCTTCGTCTGCTAAAAGGCTCAAAATGTGCTTGTCCACGACTAAGGCCTGCACTGCCGCTTCGCCCAGACTCGCCAGCACCAGTCCCTGCACACTCTCAAGCCGAGTGCTAGGCTCCAAAGCCACTATTCTCGAAGCTATAGGGCAGTTTCCCTCATATATATCCACCATTATCGCGCACTTCTCAGGCCCAGGCAACTCCATCACAGTATACCCACTCAGCTCTGCTAAGTCACTCATACCAAACGGCCCTTCAAACAGACCGTCTCTAATTTTCCCAATTACGAAGTTTTGCACTTTCATAGAAGCTGCAATTTGGTCCCATATGCTGCGAATGGTTTCATTGCTTTCCAAAGGAGTGGAGGACTGGACTTGAAATTGCTTGGAAAAGTCCTTGAGACGGAGGGGAATGAAGGTGATTGCGAGTTGGCGGGAAGCGGGGAGGTAGAGAGAGACGGTTTGGAAGGAGGAGTATTGGGAGGTGGAGTGGCTGCAGGTCTTGCAGCGGAAGTCTGTCTTTTGAAGGCCTCCAAAGAGCTCGCCCAATATTACAGGTGCGGCTCGAAGATAGTTCACCCAAGCCTTATCCCCTTCCAGTGCTTTTTCCTCTCGGAACACTGCAGCCAGGTCCACTCCCATCTTTGGCACCTCCACTTCCAAGTGTCCAAGAATAGTAATCAAGCACTCCTGCGCATCCGCCTGCTTCCCCAGCGCAAAGGAATCACTCGCCTCTGCTAACAGCCTCAGTACCTCTTCAGGGGAAAAGGTGGTTCCACTGAGATGTAGGGCGGAAAGCGCACTGCGGATTTCCACTAGCATTGGGGAGTCGTGGGGACTGCTGGGCTTCCCGGTGTAGTGCATTAGGAAGGGGTAAATGTGGGCGAGACTTTGAAGGATGGAGTTCAGGTAGCAGTTGTTCCACAGGTTCTTCAGACCTGCAGCTTGTGGGGTGGGTTTGGAGGAAAAGAGAGAGGAAAACCAGCTAGGCCGGGGCTTGTATTCGACACACAGGACGCCTGCAGTCAAAGTTTCCAATACAGTACTGCTTTCCTGGGTGATTGGACTCATCCAGGTGACTTTATTTAGGTCGGAATAGTGCTGCAAGGCAGCTAGCAGTTCGCTTTGAGTATAAGGATGTCTGACATTCATAAGGACCATATCAATATCAGGCTCGAGTGTGAATAGCTGAGTGCGGAATAGGCGTTCTTTCACTTCTAATAGGGATATATTCCCTTCTAAGGGCAAATCGTAGGCTACTTTGTTCTTCTGGTGGCAAAGGACGCAGGGCAGGGTCATAGGGTCTGGAAGGACTCTGGGAGTGACCATGCCTTCCCAGGCTATGTACCCTGTAGGCTTCAGTCCTGTGCTGGGCAGTAGCGGTCCAAATAGCAGGGAAACCGTCTCTCTCTGCACCACTGTATAGTGCAAGCCTATCGACATACCTGTGAGAAGCAGTCCGGCCTCATCCACTATGTCACTATTATCCAGTGGGAACTCTACAAGCCTTTGCAGGTCTTCCAAATTCACTGCGGCTTTAAGCACTTCCCACAGTCTTTCCAGCCACCTGTTGGAAAGCAGGTATACCTGGGAGCCTTTGGCTATGAGCGCCCACAGGTCTGTCCCTTCCTTGACTCCTCTGCTTTCCTTCCAGCCCTGCAGCCACACACACAGTGGTCTCCAGTCCATCTTTATAACATTGGGTCACTATAAGGCTGTAGGAAATAGCATATTAATGGTGTGTGACCGCTGTGCTGCGAACACTGCCAAACTGTGCACGAATGCACCCACCGCCCCGCTATCCTCCGCAGACCGCACAGAAGAACGCAAATTAGGCGCAAACATGCTACTCAAAGCCCGCGCCAAACACCGTCTCAACCCCATCAGCCAGCACTGCCGAGTCTGCGAGAAAAGCACACTCGGCGGCATGCACTACTGCCAGAAGTGCGCCTACAGCCGCGGGATCTGCAGCATGTGTGGACGCAAGATCCTGGACACCACTTTCTACAAGATGAGTACGACCTAGCTAACCCCAGCTGCGGTCGTGGGAGTTCTGGCCGCACTGTGACTCTTTGGGGGGACGAGTGGGAGTCCAGTACCCGGGCTGGATGCGGACGACTCCCAGACTGGCCTTAGTCTCAGACGACTTGTGTAGCAGTGACTGCACCGAGGCCGCATTCCGTTGGTGTGAACTGCGTGCAGAGTGGATAACGTGCACTCGACTACTGAGACTTTCCGAAGGCTGGTCAGAGCGGCGGGAACTGTTGGGGTCGCTTTCTGCGTCACTGTCTTTGATAGTGCGCAGGGGAGATTGAGCCATTTCCTTGAGACTTCGCACCAAACTGCTCAGTGATTCTTCCTTTTTCCTGCCTGTGCGAGGGGTTGGGTCCGGGGAAGCAGCAGTCGAGCGGCTCATTTGAGTCCGCAATGCTGCCAATTCCCCACGCAAGCGGTTTATATCCTCTTCCAATATCTGATTCCGTTCCTTTTCCTCTGCATACGCAGTCTCCAGTCGAGCAGAAACTCCCCCTAGCCTCCCGCCCTCATGCCTACAAGCCTTCATAGACAGTTCCTTATTCAGCATCGCCAGCATGTCGTTTTCTTCATAAGCCAGTTTCAATTGCAGCTGCAGTTTTCTGCTTTCTTCGCTGGCTTTCCGCACAGCGGCGTAGTCCTGACTGCGGCTTTGCTCGGACTGATGCAGCTTCGTTTCCAGCTCTTTGCTTTGCTGCAGGGCGGTTTCAAGCCGGATGGATAGCAAATTCCCTGCTTCTTCTAAGTCTTTTAGCCGGATTTTCAGCTTTTCTTCGCTTTTTACTCGGTTGGAGAGGCTGAGTGAAGGATACCTTTGCCACTTTTCAGCGTATTTTTTCTTTTCTAGCAGCAATTGATGCATTTTTAGCTCCAAATCCGCCTTTTCTCGCTCAGCTATTTCGCTTCTCCTGAGTGTGGCTTGGTAGCGCTTGTTGGCGGCTTTCAATTGCTCTTCTAACTTCATTGAATCCACGTCTTTAGGGGAAGTGCCGCCCCTGGCGAGGTTTAACTCAGTCTGTGCATCTCTTAAGCGGGATTGATAGTAACGAATATCAGGCATTCGGTCCTCTTGCTCAGGCAGAGAGGCGCAGTGTCCCTCCCACTCCTTAGCCAGTCGACTCCAATGGTCCCGCTCTTCTGCCAGTCTCGAGTTCTCCTCCTCGTATAGTCTCAGCGCCGCGCCCAATTCTCTTAACTCTGCTTCGCACTTTTCTATGTTTTTGTCCTTGACTCTCAAATCTTCCCTCACGATATTGAGGAAGGTCCTGAGTTCCTTCTACTTGGGAGTCACGAGTTCCTGCTTCGCCTCGGGCTCCTCATTGCAGCGGTAGCGGCGCAGGGAGTCTTCTGCCAGGGCCAGTTTGCTCTTCAGTAGGTGAATTTGCTCCTTCATCGTGCGAATCACGGCTTCATACTCCTTGGCAGCAGCCTGCAAGTCCGAGTTGTTGGGACTGAGAGACATTAACGAATTGGAGAGAGTTTGAAATGGAGCTGCGGATGGTGGAAAGTGAGTTAGACGAACTCGAACACCGCTACAGTCTCAACAGCACTCCCTCCCGCAGTCGTACTGACCTGGTTCCTCACCTCAAGCCTGTCCGCCGCATGTCCAATAAGGAACTGGAGGCGAGGATTCGAGAGGAGCAGCCCACTACTCCGGAGGAGCGACCTGTGAGAAGGCCCAGTCCCATTAGGTATGAGGAGCTGGGCAGACCGGACCCTAGAGCTTTCCTCAGTCCTACGGCTTTGCCTCCCAGGACGCCCAACCCCGCCTTCAGTGACTCCAAGGAAGCCTCTAGTTCCAAAGCCTATACACTCGCTATGAAGGCACTACAGGACCGCATACAGACGCTTGAGACTGACAACTTGCACCTGCAAGAGACTCTGTCCGTGCAAGAGTCCAAGGGGTATCAAGACCGCAGCAGGCTGCAGCAGCGCCACTTGCAGGACCTGGAAGAAGGGAAAGCCAAGGAAACCGCCCTAGCAAAGAAGCTTGAAGAGCTGCAGGACGCCTACCATGCGCAAAGCCGCCAAGTCGCCAAGCTCGAAGACGACTGCAGAGCTGCGGAAGGCCGCGGACGAGGCCAGGAAGACGAAAGCAGAAAAGCGCATAGTCGACTCCAGGAGGAACTGGAGCAAAGGACTGCGCAGGTAGAGCATCTCCGCAAGCAGCTGGACTCCAAAGGGAGTGAAGTGCAAACAGTGCAGCAGCTACTCGCTAAATCGGAAGCAGACTCGAGAGTGCTTTTGGAGCAATTTGAGCGCTCGCAGGAACTAGTGGCGAATTTGCAGGGAGAACTGGAGTTCCTGCGGACCAATGGCCAGGCCCAGCGCCATACTCTGCAAAAGAATCTAAGCCATGTGGAGACTGAACTCGGCAAGCAGAATGCTGATTACCTGCAACGCATGCGGCAGTTGGAGGTGAAAAACAAGCATTTGACAGACCTGGCGGAGAGTCAGAAGTCGCAGTTGGACTACTTGAAGCAGGAAGTGTTGGAGCTGCAGAGGATGAATAGGCAGTCGGAGGAAGCGAGGCTGGCAATGCTGCAGGGGAAAGGAGTCAGCAGGCCGGAGAGTGTGGACTTGGGAGAGCAGGAGAAGAAGCACAGGACACAGCGAGGCAAAAGGCCTGACTCCGTCCATCGCTCCAAAAGATCTAGTCCTCCTCCTAGAGAAAGCGAGGAAAGCGAAGAAACCACAGAAGAGCGCCTCGAGCGCGAAATAGTGGCCTACAACCGCCAGTACAAGTCCCTTCTCCACAAATCCCAAGAGCCTGGTGCCGACCTCGCAAGTCTCCGAGTAGAACTCAACTCCGTGGCTGCTGCTATGGAGGCAAAGAGCAACCACCTCTACTCACTCAAGAAACAGCGCAGTTTCACCCGCGAAAAGCCCCTACACATCTAGTCTACTCCCGCGGCTCCAGCACTTGGCTCTCTGCCTGGCACTTACCTAGTTCCGCAACCTGCTCTCGCTCAATACTGTCTATGATTCTTGCCTTGTGATGGTAGTTCCTGAGTAGTTCCTTTTGCCTCAACGCATGTTGGTGTATTCGCCGAGCAATAGACTGGTTGCGCTGTGATGTTTCAAGGAATTGGAACTGCTTGTCCTGCTGTTCCTGTAAGCGACGCTCTTGAAAGGCTGTGAGTTGCTGCTTTAGCTGGACATCCCGCAGGTGGCGCCTTTGGTCTCGGGCGAGTGTCTTGCGGTACTCAGCTTCTTCCTTCCGCTTCATTTCCTCGATTTTAGCGATTTCCTTGCGCAGACGTTCTTCCCGGTAGCGGTCCAGTCGCGCCAGTAGCTTGACTCGGTGCAGTTCAGCCTTGCGGCCTTCGTTCTGGCTGTGCGACCTTTTCTTCACCACCGCCACTCCGCCGATCCCTCGAAATCGCACAGTCCCCAACTCTGTCCCTTTCCCAGTGCTGCACGGTTCTATAGTGTGCACTAAGCGGTCACTCCCTCCTCCACTCTCATCGACTGCATTAGAAACCGGTAGTTCGCTGCGTGTTTGATAGTGACGACACGGCAACCCCAACGTACACACCGGACACCTCCCAATCTCCACCATTCTCCTCTTCGTCGCAAGTTCCGCTGCCTGCAGTTCCTGACTACGTATAAGTCTCAGCGTTTCTGCCAGGTCCCTTCCAGCCTGCACCTGAGTGTTGGCCATTAATGAAGTTTGGACGAGGTGGTAGTCTGCCTCTCAGCAAGGTCGGGACGGAGCATCGGTCCTGGCAGTCCAAACTTGCACTCGAGCACAAGTCCACACTTGTGTAATCGCAACTGTAGCTCGATTGAGAGAAGCTTGAAGGATGGACTGATTCAGCCTGTGAAAGTATCGGAAATGATGCAGATAAGAGACTGGATGGGGACGGAGAGCTTTCATAAGCAGAAGGAGTCGTTCAGTCCTGGGAAGTCGATGGAGAGTGTGGAAATAGGGGAACCGTTTGAGCGATTTCCCAGGATGTTTTCAGAGTCGCCGGTTATTGGGTACCGTAGAGGCTACAATGCGCCCTGGACAAAGAGCCAATTCGAGTTGAATCAGTACCTGACGCCTACTGACAACAAATCGATCAAGCAAATCATGCGAGAACGTATGTGTACATAGCCAGGCCTGAACCAGAAAGCCTACGCGACGCAGCAGGCCAGAGCCAGAAAACTGTCTACCGAGTTTTCCACCCACTACCCCTCTCAACAGTAACCTTCCCTCAGCCCTTCCCCGACTCGGTCAGTGCGAATCAAGCCTGCCAAGCGGCATCACAGCGAAGTCAAGTCCGGGATGCGTCTGCCGAGTATCAAAAGAAGTCACTTCTAGTCTGCTATCTCAATGGCGTCTTCTAAGGACCGCTCCTGACTGCGTTCGCGCACGAATACGAGTCCGTTGTGGGTGGACCGATGTGTAGAAATGGAGGTGAGAAGAGACAGGAAGGAGTCGTAGGAGTCCAGCCAGAAGGCTAACGCTAGGGAAGACGAGGCTTCTTCCAGCTTTAACAGGCCTATTGAGTGGGCTTGATAAGTGTCTAAATGCATCAATAAGTCCTCTTCGTCTCTCGCGGACCGCTGGACATAGTGAGGGTCCAGGTACATCAGCAAGTCGTCCTGGTAGCCAACTACATACACAGCAGACTTGCCCATGCCTCCCATCATTCCAAGGGACTGCGGCTGGTACAGGAAAAAGCGAATAGCCTCGTGGAAAGCAGGGTCAATACACTCCCGCCCCGGCATTAGCGGGACGAGGAGGAGAAGGGACCCTTTCCATAGCTGCTTTGCACAGGAAGGACAGAAAGTAGTGCCAGGGTTGCAGTCACATTTCAGGCTGTCTACTGGCCTTTTGGCAATTTCCGCTAGGACTTCGTCTCGAAATATTGCCCCGTCCATAGCAACACTTACTGTGAAGTCAGGGAAAAACACGGTTTCTCGGATAATATAGTGAAGGATGTGAGAGACTGTGCCGGCACTGCACCAGTCTCCTGGAGTCCTCCGCAGGTACTTTCGCCCGATTTCCACCAAGTTGTGCAGTGAAAACCCGCTATTTTCCAAATTTTCACAAATCATCGCAGCATACATGAAGCGGTTTTCACTATACGGTATCCCTAAGTGCTTGGACAAGGCGGCCAGCAGGACCATTTGTCCTACCCGCAAAGTGCACCCCCAGCCCTGGTCCGAGGTATACACTTTGACCACTTTCCCGGCTTCTAATCTCGTAATCGGCCGAAAGTGGCTTCTATAGGTACACCACGGCAACTTCAGTATTTCCTCCGTAACATTATCCCTCAGAGCTGAACTCGGCCGTATCAGGTGTCCCAGTAGCACTACAGGCCTGGTTAGGCGTAGTGGCCCCAGTGATGACTCTCGAAACAGGCGGAAGCGGGCGTTTGTGACGCATCGTGCAAGGTACCCGGCCACTCCGTCGGACTGCGACTTGGTCAGGACTGGCACTTCGTCCAGTTCGCCCAGGTAGTCGGAGTCGTTCATATTGTCTCTGAGTGTACTCTGAGAAGACTGGGTTTTGGGGTAACTAGCAAGGAGGCTGGAAGTAGGGGAATTGGAATTCTTTGAGGAAGGGGTTAATTTGGATGTTAGGGGAAATTAGGAGAAGTGATTTTGATAAAAGAACATTGGAGGAAATAGTCGATTGAGGACTGAAAGGCGAATTTCTTCTTGAATTTGCAATATAAAGGGCGATATATCGGACTAGTGCCAGTTTGAGATGCGAATTATTGCTATTCTTTAGGCTTTTAGGCGTCTTTCTCGTAGCCTTTCATACACCTGTGAAATTTCCCTAGAAATCGCCACTTCTATTCCTTTTCTCATCCACCCTCAATATCCATACCGCCAAGCATCCCAAGTCCCTCTAAAACTACCGACTTCCTCCACTTCTCAGCCTATAAGCAACCAGTCCCAACGGCAAATCAACTAGTCGTTTCCAATAAATGGGAGAAACCCCCCCTCTGCCCCACTGCTGCAAGTGCCATTTGGACCTCAGCAAAGTCCAGCTCAAAGGGTTGAACTGCAGTCACGCCTACTGCCAGCAGTGCGTCCTCAACACTTTCAACTGTCTAGTTTGCGTAACCGGTACTTCTGCGCCAGACAACCAATTTCCAGAACTGCCAGGACTCTATAGGGCCTATCAATCTGCGCCTTCCCCCGAGAGTTATTCGAAGATGTTCGAAGTTATCAATGTGAATGAGGTGGAATGTGTCCAGGGGAGTGCGTGCAAGCATAGGGGTTGGTGCAAGTATACGCACCCGGGAGCTATATTGGTAGAAGACGGTTCGTGGCTTTGTCTCAAGTGCAATATCAACATTGAAAAGGCTAAAAACTGCCCGATGTGTGGACAAATTCAAGTTATCCAGGCCGATCCTCCCCCGAAGCCGGAATTTCCTAAGAATCAGCCTCCGGCTATTGAAGTCAAAAAAGAGACTGAGAATAAGCAGTCCTTTTCCTGGTTTGGGGCATTTTGCTGCTGCTACAGCCGAGGAAAGAAAGGCGAGTCCAAGCCACTTCTTTCCAAAAAGAACGATTCTTAGTCTAGCAAGTTCAGATATGGCTTATTCTCTGTGTATCCACCAAGGCAGAGAGCTGCCTTTAGACCTTAGCCTCTAATCGAACGAGAAAACACAGCAGTGGAAAACCACATAGTCGCATGTATACAAATTGAACCGTACAAACCGCCTTTTCTTATATGTCTTACGATTAAAAGTGCTACCAGCGGGCTGAATCGATCAGCGACTTGCTGGGAGAATGCGGGCCGGAGTGACTATCTTTCCTTGTGCGCGGGCGAGTTTTGGGTGTGTTGAAGGCGGAAACATGGGGCAACGTGCTGCCCAGGGATGGCTGTCTGCGGGACGAAAGTCCCCTGGGCCGGGACTTGAGAGTAGGACTTTCTTCCAGTTCACTGCCGGATATCCAGTTTAATAGGCTCAGAGAGTGGCCTAATAGGTGGCTTTTCTGCTTTTCTGCGAGCAAAGGCGAAGGCTCTTCCTCTACATAGCCCTTAACAAAGGCATATAGAGTCCCAGCGATGGACTCCACCTGTCTTTTCAGCATATGCAAATCTCCGGAAATCAGCTCGATTTCCCGTTTCTCGCATTTCCCTTCCTTCAGACCGTACACATCCGCTCGGTCCGCCTTCGACCCAAGCAAATCCCTGACTTCCGCCAAAGACGTAAAAAAGGCTGCAGAATCAACGAAATTGTCCTGTCTTGGTATACTTGCCTGGTCTTTTGCCACTATTTCCAGTCTGTCCCTCGTCACTTCCAGTTCCGAATCCATCGATTGAATATCCTCTTTAAGCGCTTCCAGCCCTTCTAAAGCCACTGCAATCTGCGCCTTCAGACTCGAGGTGTCCACTGCTTCATCGAACTTCCTCTGCAGCGATTTCAGGTCGTCACGCGAAGCTTTGAGCAGGAAAACCTCATCATAGTGCCGAAGCACACTATCAAACTCCGCCAAAGTCTCAGTGACTTCCTTTATCTTCAGCCCTGCAGTTTGCAGTAGAGCACTAGCGTCTTCCTTGAATTGTCGGATTTCCAGGCGAGTCGCCTTCTTGCCGATTTCTTCAAGTAGGAAGCTGCTTTCCTTTTTCCAGGGCAGAGAGTCGGTGATGGCTTTTAACTCCCCGCATTCTCGCTTCAAAGTGGCGGTTTCGGCCTGGAAGTGCTTGCGCAAGTCTTCGATTTGAGCGTTTGCCTGGACTGTTGCGAAGGACAGGGAATCTGCGAGTAGCTGCAGGTCGCTTGTAGCTGCTAAGGGCGAAATCAATGTTTTGCAGGCCTCATGGACCTGGTCGATAGTGTCTTTCAACTGCTGTTCTGTGGGGTAGTCCTGGAAAAGGCCCTTCACGTCCTCTAGCCGTTCCTCCAAATTGCGGATTTCGTCTTTGTCTGCACAGTGCGAGAGAGCAGTTTCCAAGGCATTCACTTGCGCCTGCCCCGCCAAAGTAGTCAGTTTCTCCGCTATGCGCTCCACATCTCTCTGAGTCGGCTTCTGCTCCAAGTCCGTCCTCACCCCGAATAGCTCTGAACTAAGGTCTTGAATTGACCCGGATACGGAAGTCAGTCTAGCGTCTAAATCCGGTATTTCCGCCTTTACATCTGAGAGGGAGTCTTTGAAGGAGGATATTTGGTCGTTCAGAAATTGGCGAAGTTCCTTGAGGTCGGATAGGAGTGGGGAAGTGCTTTTGGAGACTGCTTCGCTGACTGTATGAGCGATTTCTCGCTTGAGGAAGGCGGAAAAGGAGGAAGAGCCGAGGGTATCTGCCAGTTCATCGAGTAAGGGAAGTCGCTTTTCGAGCTTTTTTAGCAGGTCTAAGTCTTCCATTATAGGGTGAATGTAGGCACATATGCAAATGTCAATTTGGAAAGCTGCTTTGGAGCACTTCGAGGGAAGTGCCTAATATTGATATATTGCATGAAAATGTGTTATTTGATGCAGGGATTGGAAGTGGGTCTTTAAATTGAATCTAGTATTTGGCACTTTTAGATAAAAAGGCCTCTTTCGAGTGCAATGAATACTAGGAGAGAATGAATGCAGTATCATACTGGCTATTGAGAAGGTCCATTAGTACCCAAAGCTATGCATCCAATCCCTATTCGTCCTATATCCCAATTCCCCCAAGACAGACCTGAATGCGTAAAATCCCTCTAAAAGTCCTAAAGGCTGCATTCTCTCATCCACTCGTCCATCCCTTTCCCTGACCAGCCCTTCACTACTGCTCAGGATCCAATATTAGAGCAAGATGGGCTGCGGCATACACCGCGGAAGAGTAAACGTCACCGAGATTTCGCAGCGTCTCTTATCGACTCCGACTGTGCAGCCGCACTTGGAGAAGTGTACTTTATAGCTAGTTTCGGAGCAAGAAGCTCGCTTTCTTACCAAACTGTTTAGAGACTTGGCCAGTCGATCGGGGGGAGAATCGCTGGATAGGTATACGTTCCTACAGTTCTTCCCTCTACCTGTACTCATCTAGACAGGGCCTATGGGGCGAGCGCCTTTTCCAGAAGTTCGACGTCAAGGGCAGGGGTCGCATCGACTTCACCGACTTCATGCACGGACTAAGTGTGTGTGTGCGGGGAACCCAAGAACAGCGACTACGGTTCTTATTCTCACTGTATGATTTGAAGGAAGATGGAATGCTGGATAAGGCGGAACTGATATCGATGGTAGGGACTACACAGATGCATAATACGTATAAACACACACTCAGGAGTTCGCCGAATTCGGAGGTGTCAGATGGGGAGGGGGCGGTGGAAGGGAGAGAGTCGCAATTCAGTCCTCGTGCTTCTCTTTTCACCACTGAAATGAGTCGCCGACTTGACCGGAAGTCCTCCGCTGCCTTGATCAAGCGCGATGACTTTAGCTCCAAAGGGAAGGTCGAAGCCTACGTGGAGAAAATCCTAATCGACGTGAAGGCTGAGGAAACCTTGGATTTCGATAAATTCGTGAAATTCGTGGAAACCCACCCTCGGATAATGGAGGTGTTCACTGCTACTTTCAGGGAGGAAATGTGGTCAACTGCCAAAGTCACAGCGGAGCTAGCGGCTTACACTCGGACCTATAGGAAGAAAAGACACTGTTCCTGCTGCTTTCTGCCCTCTCAGAAAGCCAGCATTCGCATCACTACTACCCACGCTACCATACACTCAGTGTCCACAGCTCAAGAAAAGGCAGGCTGGTTGACTAGCAAAGCCAGTACCGGCACTGGTATCGCTGAAAAGGTATATGCAGCTCTCAAAAACGGCATGCTATTAGTCTATCAGTCCTCTCAGGCGGTTATGCCGAACTCCGTCATCTTCCTCGAAGGCTGCTATATCGAGCCTATCGAAAACCACGGGTTTGAAATTACACATCAATTCGGAGGGTTCCGCGCGGTGTGCTTTTGGTGCCTGAGTGAGGAGGAGCGGAAGGAGTGGGTGCAGAAGCTGGTGCAGTCGGCGAAGGCCAGGAAGATCGAAGAGTACTACGAGTTTAAGGACAAGATTGGGACGGGCAGGTTTTCGGATGTGTATGTGGGGCTGGAAATCAGCTCGCAACTGCAGTGGGCTATAAAGGTGGTGGAGAAAAAGCGTCTTAACGAACAAGAGCGGGAAATGATGCGGTCCGAAGTTGCAATCATGCGGCTCCTCAACCACAACAACGTCGTGCAACTCAAAGAAGTCTTCGAGGACAAGCAGAAAATGTACCTGATAATGGAGCTAGTGGAAGGCGGAGAGCTCTTCGACCGTATCCGCAAAAAGAAGGTTTTCAGCGAATTCACGGCCTTCTTTATCACTCGCCAGCTCCTAGACACAGTCAAATACCTCCACGACGTGGGAATTGTGCACAGAGACATTAAGCCTGAAAACATCCTTCTCACGGATGACTCGGAAATACCCACGGTGAAGTTGGCGGATTTCGGGCTTTCGAGACTGGTGGGACCTACTGATATGCTTAGATCTGCGTGTGGCACTTTGGCCTATGTCGCGCCTGAGGTGCTGATGCAAAGACCCTATGGAAAGCCTGTGGATGTTTGGAGTGTGGGCATTGTCACCTACTTGATGCTTCGAGGCAGACTGCCTTTCGATAGTAAGGAACGGCAACTGATAATTCAAAGGACAATCGAAGCGGAATTAGACGTTAACGGGTCTTATTGGGACAAATTCACTCCATACGTTATCGATTTCCTTCAGAAATTAATCGAAAAGGACCCGAATTTGCGTCTAACAGTCGACCAGGCCCTTCTCCACTCCTGGATTCGTAACGGCGACATCCTAATTCCTCGCAAAATCAACAAACATACCATGGAGGATGAACTTTTGAGGAAAACCCTCACCAGTTCCAAGGTAAAGTCGCAAATATACGAGGAAAACCCCAAACATATGACTTTGGAGCCGCCAGGGAGTGAGGATGGGAGTGCTCGAGTGATTTATACGACTCCGGAGTTGTATGAAGATATGGAAGTCACACGACATCAAGCAGAACAAAGCCTCGTCATCTCCTTGTTACCTTAGCTATATATGAATAGCAGTACAGTCCGCCAGTACTCCTGGGAGGGAGTGATGCAGTTCCTGCAGGACCAGGCGCCCGTCCGCGACTCCGACCACACCCTCGAAAAAGCGCAGTTAGAAGCAGCTTTGAGAGACTCTGATTGCGCAATTTCGCAATTAGACGCCCAAAACAAGGAATTGATGCAAAGAATTCAAGGCCTGGAAGCCACACTGAAGCAAGAAAGAGGCAGAAACGCTCGTTTGCCGCACCTCGCCCTGCCCGAGGCTGTAAGTTCCATGGAACAGACAGAGCCCAGGCCCACTCCTCGGCCTATCAAAGAACCTGCGAAGGTACTCACAGGGCAAAAGCTGTGGCAGCCTTTAGCCTCCCTCAGGGCACATTTGGACGGAATTTACGACCTGACTTTCCTGGAGGACTCTCTAGTGCTGGCTTCGTGTAGTGAAGACGGACTGGTGAAGTTGTGGGACTTGAGGAGGCTGGAGGAGGAGCCAGTCCCGATATCGCTGCGGGGGCATGTCGGCCCAGTGACTTCTCTATCTGAGGGCAATCGGCAGCTCTTTTCAGCAGGGTTCGATGGGTATATCTGGAAGTGGTCGACTCTCGGGCTGGCGGATGCGTTTGGATCGTGCAGCTTTCCTGTCAGAAAGGGGTGGAAAGCGCATAGTGATGTGGTATGGAAAGTGGCGCACCACCCCTCACTTCCACTCCTGCTTTCCTGCGGAGCAGAAGGACTAGTAAAGGTCTGGGACAGTGACAGTGAACAGACCCGCACCAGTCACTCTGTGGAAGGACCTACTACTGCCCTGTGGCTGCCTTTCGACCGTTCCACCTTCCTAGTGGGCCTTTCACTTCCCAAACTGCTGGTTGTCAACGCGGATAAAGGCCGTGTGAGTGCCCTGCAGTACCAGGAAGACATTCCCACTCGCTACCAGACCAATGCCTTGGCGTTCTCTCCTCTTTCCTCGCTGGTGGCAGGAGGACATGAAGACAAGCGGATTCGATTTTTCGATACCCGGCAGTCTGCATGTGTCAAGGAAATTGTGGGGCATACAGATGCAGTTTCCAGTTTAGCCTTCAGTCCAGCTGGACACCAACTAGTCTCTGGAGGACACGACGGGTCGATAAGGACCTGGGACGTTCGGAAGTTCCAATGCCTGCACGAGATGCTGGCTCACTTGAAGAAGTACGACGAAATGGTGCGAGCAGTGACTCTGCACAGTGCCCAGCCCCTGCTAGTCTCAGGCGGCGCAGACGCCATTGTGCGGTTATTCGAGTGTACCTAGCTAATGGTGGCTTGGCTGTGTCTGGCAGTGTTGGTAGTGGGCTCGCAGGGAGTGTGTCCGTTGGTGCAGTGTGCGGACTTGCAGTCTGGGGTGTGTGCACGTGGGAAGGACGTAAATACGCTGGAAATCAACTCTCAAGGCTGTCCGAGCGGTACAATTTGCCTGGCCCAGGGAGTGAACGACTGGTGGGGAAGTCTGTACCACCCAGTAGGTGCGACTATACCCTGTCTACCAGGCAATTCCACCCTAGTGCAAGAGCTGCAGTTCTACCCTTACTACTACTGCGGAGCCCGGGAACACATGAAGTCCTTCCTATCTGGGACTTTAGTGCTAGAGTGCGATACCGAGAAGGACTGTGCACTGGAAGACGGCTCCTTTGCACCCTGTGTGTGTGGACTTCGTAGTGACTCTGCGAAAGGCTACTGCCAGCCTTCCTTCAGTTCGGTGCAGTTTGAGGCCTTTTGGAAGAGTTGCGACAATGGATTCACGCAGGACTACGCTTTGGCGCTCTACCAGACTCAGACCTGGCGGCTCTTCCCCTTCCTTCAGCATCACGCCAGTTGCGTCCCTCGTCTGTTCTCTGACCTGCAAAGCTACTCCCAGCTGCACCTGCAGCAAGTGACCTCCTCCGCCAGCGTGCTCCTGGTCTTCTCCCTAATCCATCTCTAATCCTAGGATGGAAGCCAAGTACCTCTTCGCTCTCAGGCACGGAGAACGCGTGGACAAGGTCGCCCTGCACCGACAGCCCAAAAGCTACCTCTCCCACGACTGTCCTATCACCGACCTGGGCCTGCTGCAGGCGCAAAGGTCTGCTCTGCTCATTGAAAACTTCGCTCCGGCGGGAGTGAAGTTCCATGTGGTGAGTTCGCCGTTCTTGCGGTGCATACAGACAGCTGCGGAAGTTGCGAAGAGGCTGAATACAGTGGTGCATGTGGAGGAAGGGTTTTGTGAGTGGCTATCCAAGCTGGATTTCTCTAAATCGCCCCTGGATGCGTTGTTTTACACCAGAATTGGACAAGAATTAGGTGTGGAAATCGTCCAATCGCCCTCTCTTCTCCGACCCCAGTACCCGGAAACCCTCTCTGCCTGCATCAACCGCACCAAAGCAGCCTTCGACCTCTACTTGCCCCAAGTCTCTGAGCAGGTCCTAGTGATTGTGACTCACTTGCACCCTGTCGAGGCTCTGAGTGAGCTGTGGAGTGGACAGAGGTGCTTGTATCCGGAGGAAAACAACTGCTTGGTGTCACATGCAGAGTTGAGGGAAGGCAGGTATTCGCTCATACTGTCTGGAGACCATACTCATGCGCCGCAATATATTAGGGAGTCATAGTAGGTTTAGGGAAATGTAGGCTTTCTATTGATCCAAAGGGTGCAAGTGCGAGGGAAATAGGCATTTGCACAAGTGAATCTGATGATTTCTGCATCATTACCATACTAGATACAGGCCGAAATGCAGGAGTTAGCTAAGCGTGAGCTTGTAATGGAGCAGTTTATGCCCTTCTTCACTCTTGTCCTGAAAGGCAAAGAGGCTAATCATACTTTCCAAGTCCAGCACGTAGCACCTTTTCCTCTCTCGCTCCTCCTCCAGAGACACCTGCATAGTCGCTGCATGCCCAACCAGCGTCAGCTCCTCCTGACTGCCCGCCTCCGTACTCCATATCTTCAGTGTATATTTAGTCGGGTGGTCATCAAAGGTCCGAAACTGCGGGTAAAACAGGTTCTTGCTCGAGTCCATGAAAATATACGTCAAAATAGTCCTTTGCACTCCTGAGTAAGTGAAGGTGTGCAGGAGTTTGACGCAGCCAGCGGAGCTGGGAAGGGTGGTAGAGCGCAGGCGGCTGGAGTACTCCGCACAGTCTCCAGGGATTTCGTAGTGGGGAATCCGGTGTCTGGTGGTGAAGTGGACTAGGAGATTCGCTCTGTTCCCCACCCACTTGCAGCTCTGAATAAGACAGGGCAAATTGGGGTTAAAGTGACATTGCTCCTCATGCACCAGTCTTTCCGACAGCTTAAACCTTCCCTCACAGCCCGTGAACCTGCAGTCTACATCAATCGCGCACAGCTGGTGCTCCAAGTGGTAGTTCCTGAGCTTCTTCCCCACCTGGTCTTTGCAGCAGGGACACCTGGCACTGCTGTTTGCGCAGGTGACGCAGAGGGAGTGGCCGCTGTCGCATTGGTAGATCGGCACTGTGAGGTAGTCAGAACAGCTGGGACATTGGAAGGAGGTGAAGAACGTTGGGTCGGGCTTTAGCTCGCACTCCGACATAATATGGAAGGGGACTGTGATGGAGGGATTTTATAGGGAAAAGGAGCTTTGGGTGAGAGGGAGGACGATAGAGTAGAGGGAAATTGTTGGATGATGTGGAAATAGTGCATGGGGATAGCACTAAAATTGCGAATAAATCGCTTCAATTCAAAGTCTTTCAGGCGATTTTAAACGTTTTATCGATATTCGAGACTCTACAAAGCAGCTAAACAGTTGGTACTTTGTAAATCCGTATAGAGGGAACCAAAATTTCCCACCGATTTGCATCTTTTCCAAGGACTAGAAGATACTAATGTGGCTTAGGACTGGGCCTATTGACTACTGATGTAGGGACGGATGGGGGGTTTTGGCTTGCTAGAAGCCTTTAATCAGCTGCTACTGGGAGATGCTTGGGAAGATATAGAAAGTATAGCTAAATCTAGTGGAGTTACCTGATTTTAGTGATATTCTGACGATTTGTCTGGAATGAAAGCTTGAATTCCAGAAAATGCGCTATTAATCTCTGCTAAATGCCACTCATAAAGTCTATTTCCTTAATACATCAGACCAATCTCTGTATTTGCGCAGCTTAATCTCTCCAAAGTCCCATAATAAGCAGATATATAGGATGGGGCAAACCTACTGCAAAAACTGCACCTGCGGCGACAAAGACCTGGACCTACTCAACCAACTGGAAATCAGAGAGCCTGGGTCCTCCAGCGAGGTGGCCTCCCCTCACTCTCGACTGGAACTCACTGCGAAAGTGTGGGAGCACTACCGAAGGAAGGAGGACCAAGTGGTGAAGATACAGGCGATGTGGAGGAGGTATCAGGTGAGGAAGCAGATGAGTCATTTGGCGCATTGGAAGGAGGGGAAAGGGGCAGGGAACCAAGGGGCGAATGAACACCCGGGACGTACGTTTAAAAGCGGGACGGTGTACACTGGGGAGTGGAAAGGCACTTTGAGACATGGACAGGGCTCCCAGGTCTGGGCGGATGGAGCCAAGTACGAGGGCTGCTGGAGGGACAATAAGGCCAGCGGACATGGGACTTTTTGGCATGTGGATGGAGACGTCTATGTGGGCTGCTGGCGAGAGGACAAAGCCTGCGGCAAGGGCGTCTACACCCATTTAAACGGCGCCAAGTACGAAGGCGAGTGGCGGGACGACCTCCAAGAAGGCTTCGGAGTGGAGATTTGGGCCGACGGCAGCAAATACGAAGGCTTTTACCAAGCCGGGAAGAAGCACGGACACGGCGTCTATATATGGCAAGACGGGTCGAAGTACGCAGGACAGTGGGTGGATAACAAGATCAATGGGAAAGGGACGTACACCTGGCTGGATGGGAGAAGGTACTGTGGGGAGTGGAGGGATAACAATATGCACGGCCAAGGCGTCTATAGCTGGAAAGACGGCCGCAAGTACTCCGGCTCCTACAAACACGACAAAAAGCACGGCTACGGCGAGTACTCCTGGACCGATGGTCGCAGCTACAAAGGCCAGTGGAAAGCAGGGAAGCAGCACGGCCAGGGCGTCTTCACCACCAAGGACGGAGAGGAACAGACAGGCATGTGGAAGGAAGGCAGACGACTGCGATAAATGACTGTAGATGATAGCAGGGCTTCGACTCTATACTCATCTACATACCCATCTTACCGACTAACTGAGAACAAAGCCTGTGGCAAGGGCGTCTACACCCATTTAAACGGCACCATGTATGAAGGAGAGTGGTGGACTACTCCCAAGAAAGCTTCTGAGTGGAAATCTGGGCTGACAGAAGCAAATATATAGTATTGGGAAATGCAGGAAAAGGTGGGGAGACTGGGACTCTGTGGACTATTCCTCCTTATAGGGTGGCTAATTGCCTTTTACCCGCTACCCGGTCCTTCCAAACTGCTTATGTGGCTGTCCAGTCTACTCCCAAGTCTATTCAAAGGCATAAAGCCGGATCACCTCCAAACTTCACTGGGATTCCTCAACTCCACAGCCGCTCTTTTCTTCCTGAAAGGGCGAAAAGCAGGCAAACAGGCCGCAATTGTACCCTCCATCTAGGCCGCAGTCCTGCTCGATATCCTAGTCCTGGGGAACTGCGTGCTGCCCAGACTGAACGAGAAGGAAAGGATCAGTGCAATGTTAGTGGCTTTCAAAGGAGTGGGACTGATAGGCGGCTTACTGCTGCTATAGGCGAGTTAAGATAGTAGCTAAGCTGGGGAAATGGCTGAAATGGATAGAGGCGAAGAAGCACAAGCGGGGAAAAACATCGATTCAGTCCTCAGTCGCATTGGATTCGGCAGGTACCAAATGTACGTGTTCTGTATAGTGGGGATTGGACAGGTGGCGGATGGGATGGAAATGACGGCTATTGCGCTGCTGACTCCAGTGTTGGAAGAGACTTGGGACCTGTCGTTGTTCCAAATGGGACTACTCGGAGGGGTCATCTTCGTAGGGATGACCCTGGGAAATGCAATCACAGCCTGTCTAGGGGACACTTGCGGCCGCCTCACCCTAATGCGTCACAGCACCCTCCTCCTCTTCCTCTCCTCCCTACTCTCCGGCCTCATGCCCGAGTACTACTCCTTCCTCTGCACCCGCTTCTTCGTAGGCACTGCAGCGGGCATGTTAATCCCCATTTCAGTGACTTACTGTACTGAGGTCTGTCCGAAGGAGCAGAGAGGAGGCTTTTTAGTGGCTTTGAATGTCTGCTTTGTGGCTGGAATGGTGCTTATTATAGGCCTGGCCTGGGCCTTTATTGGCACTAGTGGGAATTCAGCCTGGAGATATGTACTCATACTAGCATCCATCCCAGTCCTATTCGCACATATCTGCCTGCTGTTTTATATACAGGAAAGTCCGCGCTTCCTAGCGAACCAGTGGCAGTACGGAGCCGCTGTGCTTTCCCTCAATACCATCGCGGACAGCAATGGCCGGGCCAAGCTAGACAGGGCAGAGCGCGGCGCTATAGAGGAATTCAGCCCAGTGGGGGTCACTCCGGGACTGAGGAAGGTGAAAAGGATGTTAGAGGGGAGGGCGGGGGAGGTCACGGGGCCACTGGCGGTGCTGTGGTTTGCAGTCGTTTTCACCTATTACGGACTGCTTTTCCTAATCCCAAACACCTTCAGTAGCTCCGCCCCCCAAAGCAGCTACTTCCTCCTGCTCCTCAGTGCACTAGTGCAGCTCCCCTCAGTCGCCATAAGCCTTCTAACCATCGACCACCCCAATATCGGCCGCAAGCACACAATAACCCTCTCTCTTTTCGCCCAAACTGCCTCTTTCGGAGCAGCTGCACTGGTCAATAATACGGATTTCCAGTGGATTTCACTAGTTGCAGCAATGTTCTTCATTTCCATTTGGTTCAACACGCTTTACCCCTACACTGGGGAGCTCTACCACACGAGTATGAGGGCGCTGGCCCTGGGAAGTCTGGGAATTGTGGGCAGACTGGCGGGGGCGGTAGCGCCTTTGCTGCTGTTGGAGTTGAAAAGTGTGGGAACTCAGCTGCCCTTCCTGTTCCTAGGCCTAATCTCGCTAATTGCAGCTATAAACGCCTTTTGCATCCCCTTCGAAACTCGAAATACAGCCTTAGACCTGCAAACAACCGACTCCAGTCCCTAACACTCCCTTAGCCAATCCCTTAATATGTCTAATTACCGTAGACGCACCTCTCCCAGGCGCTTTCGCTCCCTTTCCTACAAGAAAAAAGTCCTCAAGAGCGTGCACTCCATTGGCCTCAGCAAAACACTCCGCAAACTCAACGTCACGAAGGACCAGGTCAAGTCTTGGCTGGGGAAGGAGGAGGAAATCTTGAACAGTCCTGGGGAATTGCTGTGTCGACCCTGTGGGAGAGACTTGTATGCGGGTTTGGAGCAGGAGGAACAGGTGCTGTTTCAGTGGATAATGGAGGCAAGAAAGGCCCGGGAAATGGTGTATACCAACGAAGTGATAGGCAAGGCAGGCCGACTGTTTGCCCAAGTCGGGGAGGAGGAAAGGGCCAAGGCAAATCGGCGCTGGCTGGGCAGTTTCAAAAAGCGCTTTAAGCTCTATGGGGAAATTATCGATAGACCAAAAGCAGCGCAGGTCCTATCTGATCCGAAGCCACTGCCTGCTTCTGCTTACATATCTTACCCTTTAACCCGGGAAATATCAGCTTTAATCGATTTTTCCCCTGGAGAAATGGATATATACCCTGCTGTCGAAAAGTCGAATGAGCCTATAGTGCTGGATCTAGAGGCCTTCCCTGTGTCGACTCCCAGTGAAGTGATAGACCTGGCCTCCACCCCCTAGTACTAATAGTCACTGCACTACATACTGTCTAAACCCTTCCAAGAACTCCCTTATTGCAGCCTCGTCCTCCGGCCTCACTCCTTCCCTCCTCATCGCTTCCCCGAAATACCCAATGTACAGGTTGAAGTCTTGACTGGAAACTGCCATATGTGTGTGAACGGCTAATACTTTGGCCTTGATAAAGCGGTTGCAGCCGTGAAGGAAGACTTGGCGAATGGAGGATTCGAGCTTGGCGAGGACTCGGGACTTGTCCAGGTAGTAGCGGGTAAGGCGGGAGTCTTGCAGGATGTGGGTGTATACGTGGTGGATGATCCTAGGCAGCAGTTCTCTCGGATACCGTTCAAATCTGACCCTTCTCAGCACTCCAGACTCTTCCTTTCGCATTCGACTTTCCGTCCTCAGTTCATCAATCAACTCCGACATTTCAGTTATATGGTCAGCTATGTACTGGTCCGAGATGTCCGTATTGTGCTGCTTTGGTGAGGCAAGGGGACTGCTGCCTTCAGAGGTGCGATTGCGGGCTTTCCAGGTCTCTGAAGCATCTGTGGAGCGCTCTGAACTTCCCGATCGAATGCATATCGGCAGTCCTGCAGCCTGGGGAAGACAGGTCTCTTTAGGGGAAACCTTCGCACAGGGCAAATCCAATACATACGAAAGTCCGTCTTGACTTTGCATGACATGGAAAAGGAACTCTTCCAACTGCTCACAGCGAACTAACACCCAGGCTTCTAGTCCTTGCCGCAACTGGGCTACCAGTCCGCACTGGAAGTCGGTGAGATGGGTGGATTTCTTGATGGTGCAGGAGCGGATGTTGTGCGTGGAGGCTAGGAAGGACAGGTCGAGAGTGAAGTTCTGGGTACTGAGTTGGCCTTCGCTTTTAGAGAGGGAGGCGTTTATGCATTTGGTAGTGATGGGGGACTTCCTGATTGTCTCTCGGGAGTGGAGAAAGTAGGCTTTGGCCTGCTTGACCCTGCGCCAGTGCACAAGGGTCTTGGACACTGAGTATTTGTAAGGTACCACATAGCGCTGTACTATCGCAGGGCAAATTCCTTCTTCGATATACCTCTTTACCTCTGCCACTCGCCTGAGTGTGAATTCTGGCACGCCTCTGCGGAAAGTCACGAATTTGGGGTAGTTCACGCCCTGTGGGTTCAGATTTCGCATGAACCGGTTCTTTAGACTGCTTGTTGTTAGGAAGTCGGAAAGTGCTGTTTCACTACGAATTACACGTACAAATCCATCCGATTCCGTTAATAAAAACACAGATTCCCCCTTGGAAACCATTAGCAAAGTCTCCGGTATCTGCAGTGCCACCGGTCCTTTGTCCACCGCCCTCTGCAGCATCTCAAAGAAGTCCACTCCCCTATTCATCCCAGGCGCCAAAGCTGCTAATTTGTCCTGCAACTGAGCCAAAGAGGGTCTAGACTGCCCTTTGCTGGACTGGTCCGAGGCACTGCTGTTGACCCTGCGATGCGCTTTGCCTCTCATTATGGCTAGAAATGACCTTCGAAAGTACGCGAATACATAAAGCCTGGACAGAGCAGGTGGGCAGGGAAAGGAAAGGGGCGGAGTGGTTCTATAGGACTGTGGGCGGGGCTGGGAAAACTCAGCGGTGGACGGAGTTGGCGGAAATTATGCACAGGCCGGAGTACGCTGCGGAGTTCCTATTCCACAGGACAAAAAGCGCCTTCGGCCCACAAAAAGTCCAATCCAGAGGTGATTTACTGCAGAACTACTTCAAAGAAGCAGCAGCCCACCGCAGCAAGGTGCAGCAAGTCGTGGATATGCCCTCTTTGAGGAGAACTCTCCCTGTCCACCGGTCCGCCACTGCGTATTTCGGCCTGTCTAAGCAGTCTACTCGGACAAAGACCTCTAATGCCCGTGTCTACTCCCAGTCCAGACTCACCCGTCCCCTCCCGCTTTAGATCTAATTTCCATACAGCTATAGGCTACACCGGTTCCTTCCAACTGGTCTTTTTACCTCATTTTGCGGAGAAGACTTCACAACTGCGAGTGGTTTGCCTTGCAATTTGATTTGGGGCAGCATAGTTTCGCTGGACTTCCAGCGAGTCAGGGGCACTTCTCTCCCCTTGGCTTTGCCTTCGTGCAGCTTGTCCCGGTCTTCCCAGCCGAAGCAGCGGAAGGTGATGTGCGGAGGGCTGGAAGGGATAATAGGGAGACTGGACCTTGAGAAAAGCCGCTGCTGTCTAGCAGTCAGCAGCACAATGTGGGCGGACTGAGGCTGCGGCACTGGGCGGACGTCCAGCTGCACAGTGTTCAGTGTCAGTCTGGTGCGTCGCATTAATTATCTCTGCAGCCTATATAGACAACCTTTCGCCCCTGCTTCCCTTTCCACAGTCTTCACCCCAACTGCTTTCCTTTCGTCTCCAGAACGGACATACGAGCCTGAGAACTGACACTGCAGAGAAGGGAATTGGACTGATTTGCAGGGAACAAGAAGACAAGGCTAAGTGAGTGTCAGGGACAGGGACGACTTTGGCTGTTTAGGGAGTGAGTGTTGGCCAAAGCGGGCCTGTATTCGCAGGGAAATCTGCTAATGGAGGACCTTTCCCGAGAAATTGACTTCTTTTACATGTTCCCTGCACCTCCATAACCCTCGACCCACTCCTACCGTCCCTCCCATCTTATCCAGCCACACAGCTCTTCCCTCTGTGTGTGTAATTAATGGAAGGCAGCCAGCTGAGCAACCTAGATCTTATATATTCCTCATCAGGCGGCAGAGTGCAAGTGTTCCGGTGTTGGGACGAGGGCAAGAAGAAGCCAGTGTGTCTGAAGGAGCAGACATGTGAGACGATCCAAGAGTTTAATAGGATGCTGAAGGAAGGAATCAACCAGACGTCTCTGCTGCACCCAGGCATTTGCAAGTTGTATGAGTGCTTTTTGAAGCAGGATGGGGCGACGCTGAAATACGCGATTGTGATGGAGTGGATGGAGAAGGACTTGCAGCAGGAAATCGGAGAGCGGCGGAAGTCGCATTCGGTCTGGACTGAGTCGGATCTATTGGAAATTATGTACATCCTGATCGATGCACTTGCCTATGCTCAGGAACAGGACATCTGCCACCGCGACATCAAGCCGCACAATATCTTCATCAATCACTCCGGCAGCGTCAAAATCGGCGACTTCGGCTCTTCCAGTCGCCACGAAGCAGAAGGCGAAATGCAACTCATCGGCACTCCACTGTACCTCAGTCCTGCACTGCGAGCCAAGTACATGCACTTCGTTTCCACGGAAGAACGGCGGAACATCCTGCATAACTCGTACAAGTCGGATGTGTACTCTCTGGGCATATCCTTCCTGGAAATGGCGAAGTTGGAGCAGCCGGGGCATTTGGCGACGCTTGAAGAGCTGGGAGAGAAGATAGAGGAAGCGGTGCGGACACTGGATTACTCGGAAATGGTGCGCAGTATATTGACCGTTATGCTGCGAATTGAGGAAGAACAGCGTCCTGACTTCCTCGAACTCCGCGAGCAATTTCGCAAACTCACCGGCTTCGCGCCCACCGAGGAAGCTCTGGAGCAAAAGAGCCGCATCGGCATCTTCAAAAAGTGCGTATTTTGCAACAAAAGACTCATCCAAAAAATGGGCTACGACCTGCTACTGATCGGACTGCCCTGCGACCCCCGCAACCACGTCTTCTGCACACAAGCCTGCTTCGCCAACTACGTCAGAGCGTCGACTCTGGACTTGCGGATGGACCTGGAGGGTGTTCTATGCCCCAAAAAGAAGTGCAAAGCGATGATTCCGGTTGAGTTTACTAGAGCGCATATGCCTGCTCCGGACTCTCCGAGTAAGGTTGCGTCCTCCCCCTCCCCTGTTAAGTCCAGCAGTCGGCATGAATCCGAGGTCAGTCCCACTCTCCAAGTCCCAACAATGGAAGCTGTGTCAATTCCTAGGTGTGGGGATTGCGGAGAGCCTGTGGATGTGGACACAGCGGCTGAGTGCATGCGGGGAGGCAGGGAATTGGCGCTAAAGCCTGTGGTTCTCTCCTGCAACTCCCAGCATGTTTTCTGCGGACGGAAGTGCTTTATCGCACAAGTGAAGAAGCAGACTAGCGACTTCACAGAGTCTCTAGGGAACTTCCACTGTGTGAAGTGTGGGAAGAAGCTGGGGGAAGAGGAAGTGGCGGTGCTGGCGGGCGGCAAGGCGAAGCTGGAGCGCGCTAGGGACCAGAGCCGCAGTGACTACGTGGCCTGTAATGAGTGTAAGGGCAACAAGGCGCAGGTCACTTTCAATTGCGGCCATGGCTTCTGCAAAATGTGCATCAGAGGCAGGTATGAGGTGTACCGGATACAGGGGAAAAGGAACTGGCTGTGTCCGATTTGCAAGGAACCTATGCACAAAGACACTTCTGTCAAGTCCCTCTGTCGTCTCTTCTAGTTAAGTCTCCCAGTCAAGTGACTGCGGAGCCAATCCAGCATCCTGCCTCCTAAGTATTAGCCCTGCTGGACTCTCCACTCCTCGAGGGAAAAGCGGTGCTTAGTGCGTAGGTTCGCAGGCGGCTCGCAGCGTCTCCCCAGCTTCAGACACTGCGGACACTCCGGCTTCATTTCTTCCCGCTCCAGCTTAGCTCTCACTTCCTCCTCACTTAGTCGCTTGTAGTGAGAACACTGCGGCCGGTGCCAAAGATTCATCTCCTCATCCTTTCCTTTATGAGCAGCGATAGTACTAGTTAGCACAGAACAGCTGAAGCAATAACTCTTTCCGCAATTTTTACATGTAAACGTATCACAGCCAATCTTAATAGCGGGCTCCAAGCAGTTCGGACACTGCGAAACCTGACAATCCACACACTTGCAATCGGGACAAAGGATGGATAAATACTCGTTCAGTTTGCGTTCTTGCATGTAAAACAGACAGTCCCGGTCGTTGTGGGTCGCTGCAGTGCCCAGGCCTTTGCAGGTCACGCAGTGCTCTGTGCCTTTGCTGCACACTACGAACTTGGCGTCTTTGGGGATTTCGATAATGTCGGTGGAACAGTTGCACTTGAAGAGTCGGAACGTCATCTCGGCTTGGTGTCTGTTAAATTTGTCACTGGTTTCACTAGTCACTAAGGGCAATCTGCCGCTTATCAGGTTTCCATCAATATCAGTACCGCAAGGATTCGGACATTTCGGGTACTCCGGCAGTCTGTTATCAACGATTCTCAGCAGTTCATCTTCCAGGTAGTCAGCCAGGCATTTCTTGTGGTAGTTATGTCCACATAGACCAATACAACTCACCTCAAAGATACCGATTTCCTTAGTGTCTCTCTGACGGATCAGCGAATCATAGCAAAAAGCACATGTATTGCGGCCCTTTTTCCAGTTACTTCGCTCAATTTCGTAGCTTTTCAGGTTGTCTTCGCAATTCTCACCTTCCTCCCGCATCAATTGCTCGAAATCAACACATCGTAGACTCTGCGAAAGGGTCCTCACAAGGCTTTCACTATAGCGACAGCCCGCCTTCTTCCCAGGACAGTGCAGTATATTCAAGGTCTCTAGGGTGTAGTTCTGAGCACAGTGGAAGCAGATTACGCAGTCACATAATTTGCCTTTGAATGTAAAGAGCTGTGCAGGGGGCTGATCGCAGACTTGGCAGCATAGGCTTTTTTGGGCGTACTGTCTTTCAGAGTCACTATAGAGTCTGTGACATTGGTCACAGGAAGACTGGAGAAGAGAGGAAGAGAGGCAGTCTTGGCAGAGATAATGTGCACGAACGGTACTTGCAGGGCAGGAAATCGGAGAAAACGCGCATATAGCTTTGTTTTTCCCACATTTCCAGCAGCTAACAAGCGGAAAGTCCGATATGGGCAAAGAATGGAGCAGTCCACAGGCCAAACAGTCCCTTTTCCCCTTTACCAGCATCTCCATTGTATGTGCCAGACAGAGACTGTCTCCACAGTCCAGCTTGAGAACCTTGCCCTCTGCCAGTTCAGCTAGATTGGAAACTTCATCTCCGCCCACTGCACATACTGCACAGGCCCTGGCAGTAGGGAAGGACTCTGGCAACTGCGGCTTTAGCACTGCAAGACTATAGTAGAGCTTGTGCTTTGGACACTCTAGCCACCCTTCAGAGGACATTTTCACGCAATGTCCACATAGAGTGTCTCCACATGGGAGTGAAAAGACGCCGTCCTGCCCACAGTCAGCACAGGCAGCGACCACCAGCCCTTCCAAAGCCTCCTGAACTGCCCTAGGACTGGTATTATCTCTAGGGAACAGATTGCCGTGGGGCGCCAAGGACACATCTGCGCTTTTCCCGCCTGGAGTATAGTATAGGAACGGAACTGTTGTCTGGACTGTATCGGGGAAGTGGCGGATTTGCCTATTTTCGTCGACTTGGACTATGCAGGTGGAGAAGAAGCTGGCGAGACAGTGCAGGTCCCAATTCACATTGGTGTAATCCATGTTTTGGTACTTTTCTGACTGAAATTTATGGCTAAAGGTCTGTAAAAGCATGCGTATTTGAGCCTCCAGCCCTGCATATTGGTCTATGTCTTGGCTAGATATCAACCTGCTTTCCGCCCCGTCCACCAGCCTACATACCGCCTCAAACCGCTGCAAATCTCCTCTATTCCCTCTCAGCCCTACCTGCCTGCCCAGCTGAAACACCAGCCACACCAGCTCCCCAGCCCCCGGCCTCATTCCCACCATTGAGTCACTTTGGTAGTATTCCTCATCCATGAAGCCTACACTGGAGTGGAACAGGATGCGCATGCCTTGGTACAGGTCTGTGGAGCTGCCGCGGCGTATATCCAGTGAGGGGAAAGGGGCGAGTTGTTGGTTGGACTGGAGGTCTTTGAGGATTACGCAGGCGGGGCTCACGGCGACGATGCAGTAGGCTTTCACCCCGTCCATTTTTATAGAAGTGATGAAGAAAAGAGGGGAAAATAGACAAGTCGGAGAGAGAAAAGCTGGAAAAGGGGAAATTGGCTGAAACTAGGGAAATACCATTTCCTTGAAATCTGCTATGTGGCGGCTGCAGGGAGGCACTTCCGCCTGCATTTCTCCCATTTATACTCAAATATGCGCATTACAGTCCGCTTCGAAGCCGGCCTCACTCCCCCGCTGCTTTCCAAAGCCCGCCTCCTCCTTCCTCCCTCAATCCTCCAGTCTGAAGACCTATACGAGTACCTGCGCTCCTCTTTTCACCTCAAGCCGCCCTTCGGACTCTACCTGGACGGCTATTACTTGGCCAAGCGGCAGAAACTGAGGGATATCGTGAGAGAAGGCTGCGAGGTGTACGCCTATAGTGAGGAAAAGAGGCAGAAACAGCGGAAAACAGTGTGCAAATTCTACATAGCCATGCGAGAGCCTCCCTTTGGCATAACCTTAGTCCCTACTGCGGCCGTATCCTCTACTCCAGTGCAGCATTGAAGGCCTTTAACTAGCTGTAGGCAGCCTATTTGGCCGTAGACTCCGGCTCTGTGTTTTTAGTTGCACTGGGGATGGTGGCAGGGAATTTTAACTATGTAAGGATTTGTGAATTCTGCGGAGATCCTTTGGATTGCCGCGACAGATTCAGTAAATTATAATAGCAATAATGCAAAGCCAAGTTTCTCGCAACTTCACCGCAATTGGCCGCAACGACATCCGCGAAGTGAGCCTCTCCCACAACTCCCAAGACAACAGTGTGTTCCCATCAAACGAAATCAGCACAGGGAAGTACACACTGCTAACCCTACTGCCCAAGAACCTATTGGAGCAGTTCAAACGAGTGGCGAATGTGTGGTTTCTGGTAGTGTCGGTGTTGCAGTTGCTGCCACAGCAGTTGAGTCCGACGTCGAGCTGGGCGACTATTGCGCCGCTGGCTTTGGTCCTTACACTTACGCTGTTGAAAGACGCTTTCATGGACATTAGACGTCACCTCAGCGACCGGCGTATCAACAGCCTCGTCGTAAGTCGCTGGAACCCCTCTGCCTGCCTGTTCGAAAGCATCAAGTGGCAGCATGTAAGTGTGGGCGACTTGCTTCTTCTGAGCAATGAGCCCGTCCCAGCAGACCTTATCCTGCTGGCCACCAGTGACTCTGAGGGAATTTGCTATATTGATACTGCCAATTTGGACGGGGAGTCGAACTTGAAGGTGAAGAGCGCTCTGAGTGATACGAATAGGATTTTTAAGAGTGTGGAGACGGAGGAGTTCCGCACGGAAGTGGGGAAGTTGGAGGAAGGGGTCGTGCACTCCGAAAAGCCCAACAACCGTCTCTACAACTTCGAAGGCTACATCCGTCTCAAAGACCACATCCGCGCCCTCCCTATCGACAACTCCAACCTGCTCCTGCGTGGCTGTCGGCTGCTGCGCACGCAGTGGGCCCTGGGCTTGGTTGTATTCACTGGCCCGGAGACCAAAATTATGATGAACAGCAAGTCAGTTCCGCATAAGAGAAGCAGTGTGGAGAGGAGGACGAATAGGTATTTGGGGTTTGTGTTCGGGGTGTTGGTGTTGATAGCTGGAGTGAGTACTCTGATATCAGTGTTTAAAACCTACAACCAGCCTGTAGTCCACGCCTACTTTTCTGGCGAATCCAGCGAACTTTCCGGACTGAACTTCTTCACATACCTGATTCTATACAACGGCCTGGTCCCTATATCTCTCTACGTCACGATGGATATAGTCCGCGTCATTCAGTCCAAATTCATACAGTGGGATTTGAGACTGTATAGGGAAGAAACGGACCATCCGGCTGTAGTGAAGACTCCTGAACTTAATGAGGACTTGGGACAAATTGAGTATATTTTCAGCGATAAGACGGGGACTTTGACGGAAAATCGAATGATGTTTAAAGCGTGTAGTGTCAGAGGGAAAGTGTACCAAGCAGATGAGGGGAAAAGTTGGAACCGGGGCTGCGCCAACCTCCACAGTCACTTCCACTTCAGCGACCCAGGCCTCATCTCAGACCTAGCCCACGGCTCCCAGGACGTCCACGACTTCCTCGAAATTCTCGCCCTGTGCCACACTGTCACCCCAGCAGAGAGCGCTGGGGAAGTCAGCTACCAGGGCGCTTCCCCAGATGAAGAAGCCCTGGTCTTAGCTGCGCACTGTTTCGGCTATAGCTTCCTAAGTGGCAACGGAGGCATTTACACTCTACAAGTAGACGGCAACAAGCAGGAATTCCGGCTAATCGGCATCAACGAGTTCAGCTCCACACGGAAACGTATGTCCATCGTACTCAGGCCCATAACCGACCCTAGTCGTCCCTCTATTCTCCTCTGTAAAGGCGCTGACAGTGTGATGCTGAATCTGTGCTATATTGAGAATTCGGGGCAGGTGAGGACTTTTAATAAGCAGTTGTATGACTTTTCGATGAAGGGGCTGAGGACTTTGGTGCTGGCGAGGAAGGAACTCAGTCCGGCAGAGGGGGAGGAGTTCGAGAGGAAGTGGAACAATGCTAAAAGGGCTATAGCGGACAGAGAAAAGCGACTCGAAGAAGTGGCCGAGGAATTCGAAGTGGACATGGACCTAATCGGCATCACGGCCATCGAAGACAAAGTACAGGACGGAGTGTCCGAAACCATTGCCGCCCTGCGCGCCGCAGGCATCAAAGTCTGGGTTCTAACCGGAGACAAGCAGGAAACAGCCCTAAATATCGGGTTTTCGTGTGGGTTGTTGACCACTAGTATGACTGTGGTGCTGCTGGGAGGGCAGGATGGGGACGAGGTGAAGAGCAAGTTGATGTACTATATTGGCAGGTTCGTGCATACGGAGAGAGGGGAGGAGCAGCACTTGAGGAGAATTCATTCCAACTTTTCTCAGCCTTCGAATACGCCTGTTTCCCCCTTCATGAACGACAGCCCCGCTCGTCCCTTCTCCATCCTGCGTTCCTCCCAAACCGTGGGCGAGCACTCCAACCTGGACCTGGAAAACCTCAACATCAGTCTCGTGGTGTCAGGCGAATGCCTCAACTACATCTTTTCCGACAAGCAATGTTCCAAGCTGTTCACTATCCTAGCCTGCATTTCCAAAGCGGTGATTTGCTGCAGAGTCAGTCCTGTGCAGAAGGCGGACATTGTGAGGCTGGTGAAAGGGCACTTGCCCAATAAGCCACTGACAATGGCGATAGGGGACGGGGGGAATGACGTGTCGATGATACAGGAAGCGCATGTGGGAGTGGGGATGATTGGGAATGAGGGAATGCAGGCGGTTAATGCTAGTGACTACGCTATTGGTCGTTTCCGCTTCCTCCTGCCTCTCCTCTTCCTCCACGGCCGCTGGAACTACCAGCGTCTCACCAAAGTGATCCTCTACTCCTTCTACAAGAACTTCCTCCTGATCCTGCCCATGTTCTACTACGCCTTCCTGAACGCCTACTCCGGCACAGCCCTATACAACTCCTGGCTCATAATGAGTTACAACGTCTTTTTCACCTCTCTACCAGTGGTCTTAATGGGCGCAATGGACTGCGACAGCACAGCAGAGGACATCCTGAAGACTCCGTCGATGTACACAAGTGGAATGCTGCATCGGTATTTCAACCAGTGGCTGTTCCTACGCTGGCTGCTGTATGCGGGACTGCACAGTTTGTTACTGTTTATGCTGATTGTGCTGCCGAGTTCTTACTTTAGGTCGTCAACTGGACAGCCGGAAAGTCTGCTGGCGACTGGAACGGTGGCCTTTTATGCAGTCGTGCAGACTGCTAATTATGTGATTTTGGCTCTAACGAAGAGCTGGAACGGCCTCTTCATCACCAGCATCTCCGCCTCTCTGCTGTTCTTCTACGTCCTCATTCCCTTCTACGACTACATCCACTTCCCCGACTCCAACCTCAACGGAGCCCTTTCAGGCATATTCACCACTCCCAGTCTGATCTGCGCCTTCTGGCTTTCCCCCCTAGTGCCCTGCCTGCTCAAACTAGTGTCCTGCTATGGGCGAGTTTTGTTCCAGCGAGGGGACAAGGTGAGTCCGGGACTGAGTTATTTCGTGACGCAGTCGAATGCGCTGATGCACAGGGCAGGGAAGGTGATTCGCTTGGACAGAATTGTGTCCTTTACAGGACTGCACCCGATTAGGAGTCCGGACGGTCATGTGGACGACTATAGCAGGGCTAGGATCAGACAGACTTTCCTGGATAGTCATATTGAAAAGATGTACAAAAGGGAGCAAATCGCCAGCAAAAGCCGCTTCATGCGAGTAATGCTGTGGCTCTTCCTCAGCTTTTTAGTGCTTTGGACTGCTGTGGACATGAGCACCACCACTCGCAGCGCAGGCTACACCGCTATCCGCCTAGTGGCAGTCGCCAGCCTGTTCCTGCTCTGCATAGTCTCCCACACTCGGCTCTTTTCCCGGTACTACGGGACGATTATCCTGGGAGTCGTTAGCGGGGGCATGGGACTGAAGGTGGGAAGTGACTGGATGCTGGATAATGACGGGGCAATGAGCACTGCCATAGTCCCAATCATCACTTTTGTGCTCTTTAATGTCGGCACTTTTCAACTTGCGGCGCTGAATGGACTCTTTTTCCTGGCGTACATGGTGAAGTTGATAGTTTCGCTCAGTGATAGACAGGGCGGCAGGGCATTTTGGGTGATTTTGACTTCTTATGCGTCGTTGCTGCTGGGGATTATACTGGTGACTGGGTACATTGGCTATGTCCTAGAAAGGGAAAGCAGGGACGCCTTCGTAGGCCGCAAACGGCTCGACTCCGAAGTAAAGCGAGGCCAAGACATCCTCAGCAACCTCCTGCCCAAGTTCGTGAAGGACCGAGTCATAATGGGCGAAAGAGACATCGCAGACGACCAAGGCTTACTGACCCTTCTATTCTGCGATATATGCGATTTCGATGAAATATGCGAGGACAAGAGTCAGGAACTGGTCAAATTCCTGGACAGCTATTTCTCACTACTGGACACTTTGGTGGATAAACATGGACTGACGAAGATAGAAACTGTGAATAAGACCTACATGGCTTGTGGAGGACTGGTGGCGCACGAGAGCACTTTGCCAGCGGCGCTGACAGCGAAGGCTGCGCCTTTGCGGGTGTGTGAATTGGCTTTCGACATTTTGCATAGGTTGGAGTCGGTCACTCGCAAGGGAGATGTGAAGCTGAGTGTAAAGATCGGAGTGCACACAGGCCAGACTTATTCAGGAGTAGTGGGCCTGCACAAGCCTCAGTTCTCCTTGATTGGAGACACGGTTAATTACGCAAGTCGGATGTGCGCATTCGGACAGAGGGATAAAGTGCAGATATCCATGGAGACATACAAATACGTGCAGACTCAGGACTGGGACTTCACCCACAGCTCCGCTAAAATCAAGGAAGGCACAGTAGAAACCATCCTCTTAGCCTGCAAAAAAAGCACTCGGCCCAGACGTTCCGCCCGAACCCCAGTCGTAGGCGCATTCCAGCAGCAGTCTGTGCGAAACACTCCCATTGAAGAGGGGAAATCCCCTATGACTGACACTCGGACCAATTTGGACACTTCTGGCACTTTGCTGCAGCCGCAGAATGAAGGGAAAGCCGTCTCTATGATGCCAACAAACAAAACCTTGGATGCGGACTTGCAGAGTCTGCACCGGTCTAGTGCACTGCCTTGGTGCGTCGAGGATACAGACTGGCAGCGCAAGTATAGGGAGTTCTATGTGATAGAGCACATGAAGAGTGCGAAAGGAGGCTTGTGGATGACTATAGTCATTTATGTGGTTGAGAATGCGGTGTTTGTGGGAGCGTTTGCAGACGGAGCGCACGGCTCCATAGCCCTAGTGATCTTTCGAATGCTCAGTATAGTGGGAATGCTGCTACTAGCACTTGGCTTCGCCCGCTGTCTGCGCTCATCCTTCCTACAGCTCCCCATCACCCTCCTCTACTCCTTCTTCAGTCTCCTAAGCGCCCTCACGCTCCCCACTATCTCCACGGACTTCATATACATCCCAGTGTTGGAAATAATGCTAAACAACGTAGTGTACAACCACATCAGTGGAGTGCCTCTCAAGTATGTGGGAGTGGGAGGTGGGTGCATGGTGCTGCCCTGGCTGGTGCTGGTGTTTGTGGGGGAGGGAATTGGGGATGCAATGGAAACTACCTTCTTTTTGATCTTTTTCGTCGTTCTTAATGCAGCTGCGAGTTTTAGTCGCGACACTCAAAGCCGGAAAACCTATATCCTCAACCAACACCAGCAAAAAGAGCGCGACCGCACCGAAGACCTCCTAACAAAGTTGATGCCAAAGCGCGTTTACACCCTTCTCCAAGGCGATTTGAACGCTTCCCCCTACGACACCTACCCCAGAACTACCATTCTCTTCGCTGATATATGTGGATTCACTATATGGGCGAAGAAGAAAAGTCCGAAGGATGTGGTGGGCATGCTGAGTAGACTTTACAGTGCTTTTGATGGGTTGACGGTTAAGCATAAGGTGTATAAGGTGCATACGATTGGGGACTGCTATGTGGTGCTCGGACTTAATGACTACTTGGAAAACCAAAGAGACCATTGTGCAGAAGGCCAAAACGTCGTAAACATGGCAATAGATATGATCCGCGAAATAAAGACAATCAACCAAGAAATGGATAACTTGGACATAGGCATGCGCATAGGCATCCACACCGGCACTATTGTTGGAGGCTTTGTGGGCCAAATCGTGGTCAGATATGATATTTTCGGACCGGCGGTTACGAAGGCGAATAAGATGGAGTCCGGGGGGATGAAGAATCAGATAAATGTCAGCGAAAAGACTCGACTCCTGCTCTCCTCCTGCTGTCCCGACCGCTTCCACTACATCCCCAACGGCAAAGAAATGCTGTACGAGGCCAAGTCCAAGCAACTGCAAGGCTACTTCCTCGACCCCGTCAACTCCGCTGATGTCTTCTAGTGCTAGTCCTATATGAGTTCCTCGTCCTCATAGTCCTCTGCTTCGGGCTGTTGGTGCGACACTGCGCTTTGGCTTTGGTACATGTCGGCAAGCTGCTCCGCAGATGTAGCCTGTTCGGGAGACTTGTCTGGACGCACTTTCATAAAGCGAGGGAAGCGCAGTGCGATTCCTTTGTCCTCTGCGACTTTCCCACAGGCAGCCATGTGCACGGAACTGAGGGATAAATCAGCTGCTTTGACTTCCCACACGACCTTGGCTTCGAACCACACGTCCATTTGTTGGTTGGTTCGGTAGTCTCTGCGAGGACGCTGAAGCTCCAATTCGCTGAGAGTGCGGTAGGCTTCTTGGAGGAACTCATCGCTGAAGCCGGTGCCGATCTTGCAGACGCTTTGGAACTCGCTGTTGGACTCGTCGTAGGCTGCTAGGAGGAAGGAGCCATACACACCAGTCCTTTTCCCAGTCCCCAGATCCGCTCCAATGGGCACCAAATCCACCGAATCCCCCAACTGCGTATTATTGTCAATATAGTCCTTCTTCAACTTGAGCCAATTGAACGAACGCTTGGAAGGCTCATACTCCGCCCTCTCCTTGAGTGACTTCACCATCAACCCTTCACACCCAATCCTCACCGAGTCCATCAGCAACTGCTCAATGTCTTCGAAACTCGTAGTGTTCTGAAACTGCACCATTTGCATCTTTCCCGGCACTTCCTCGACCCTGCTCCGCAGTATTTCCCTCCTTTCCCACAGCGGCTTCTTCATCAGACTTTCGCCGTTGAGGAACATCACGTCGAACAGGTAGATGCAGACCTCGACGGTGATGTCGGCGACTTCGACGTCGGTGCGCTTGCGGTGCTGGATGGACTGGAAAGGCAGGATGCGACTGGAAGCGCGGTCGAAGGCCACGACTTCCGAGTCTAAGATGCAGTCTTGCACCTGGGACCTGTTGATATGGGAATTCAGCATTTGCAGTAAATCCGGGTACATCCCTGTCACATTCTCACTGTTTCTGCTATAAATCTGCACTCCTCCGTCCCTCAGCAGGTGTATCTGCGCCCTCATTCCGTCATACTTGAACTCGCAAGTGAACTCCACGTCTGTGAACCGCTTCAATATCTCTCCAATGCCCTTCGTAGGCTTCGCAAGCATTGGCTTTACTGGCACGCCGGGACGGATGCGACAGACCTGACCCACATAGTCCAAAGGCTCGCCGGCTGGACCTGTGCGTAGCAAAGTCCCAATAATCACGTCATAATCTGGACATTCACTGATTGCGGACTTGACGAGTGCTTCGACCATGACTTCGTCTCGGGAGAAAGAGTGAGATTTGAGCACGGCAGGAGGGAAGTCTGCCTGCACAGGCGGAGTGAGTGCCATAGCTCTCGCCAGTGCACTCTGCATAGTCAACTCCGAGGCTCCGATTTTGAGCGACTTCTGCGCAAATCTGACCACGTATTTGCCTTCCAGGGCAGTGCCGACTCGCAGCAGCTTAATGAGTGTGTTTTCCTTGCTTGCAGAGGAGTTGGCGCCTTTGGTCAGCGCCAGACGCAGCAAGTCGTCATACACCTGGGCAATAGACTGCGGTGTTAGCTTCGGCTGCTTAGTGCAGAACATGGAAATGGAGCCTTGAGAGGCCTTTTTCTGGGAAAAGACCACTCCTAGGTCCCCTTCTTCCTTCTCAAATCGCTTAATTTCGCGCTCACCGACTCCTGTAGCCTTCGCGACCGCTTTATACAGAGTTTCATTCCCCACTCCCGTCTCCACGCCCTTGTAGTCCGGAGCCAGTCTGCCAATGCACAGGTAAAAGGCCTTCACCAAGTGGTCAGGACGCAGTACAATAATCGACCGAAAGACATTGGCAATAATTTCCTTCTGCAGAGCTTTGCTGTTTTTCCCAGAGGCATTGGACACCTCTTCGAAGGCTTCGGCTAGGAAGGAGAAGGGAGGCGGCTCTGCGTAGCGGAAAGGGGCATCCGCCACAGGGTCGTACCGGTCGTCGGACAGAGGCCTGCGATTGGCCTTTAGCTCGTAGGGCGCGACTTGCAGCGGAGTCCAAGGGAAGAAAGTGGAACTAGGCAGTGGGTCGGACTGGGAGAGCACAGGAGAGACGAGGAGTGGAGTGGGCTCAGCTGGCAGTTCTTCGCGGGGCCGCTTGAGGACCGGAGTAGTCTCGAGGGCCGGCTTGCTGCCTGCAGGCTTGAAGTAGTTCGCCAGAAGCGATTGTTTCCCTATATAGAGTCAGCTTTGTCGGGGGAAGGGAGGACTGGCCTCCACGGCTCTTACCTGAGGACATATCCCGCCAAATTATGCCATACTTGGGGCTAGGTAGAGGATAGCCCACTAACAGCACTGGAGGGTCTAGAGCTTACTTCTAGCCTTCCACCCTGGCGCTAGCTTGGTCAGTCCAGCTATGTACGCACTCATAGCCTGCTCTTTCGTCAGTCTGGCTTTAGCCTTCCAGGCCATGTACTTCGCCCGCTCCACGACCTTCAGACGGGAAGGAGCGGAGCCCTTAGGAGCACCTTCTGTGGCCTGTTTGAACAGAGCATAGAAGTCGAGTTTCTGCTCGTTGGAGCTGTCCAAGGGCGGGTTGGACTTGTTGGCGATGTATGCAACTGCCTGCTTAAACTCCTCCTCCACCATTACTCCCGTAATGGTCCAACTCCCTTCTGTTCCCTAGCCTTTCACAGTGTCGGAACTGCAAGCACAGACCTAGGTGTTAGGCTGGACTAAGGCCAGCGCAACTAGTAAGTTAGAGAGACAGAGATGGCCACTTGGACGCAAAGGAAAGACCTGGGGGTAGTGCTGCGTTACTACCCCCAGACCCGACTGCCAATGTGCTCCGGCCGGTCTGACAGTCTCCACATGACCGGCTCCCTGGTGCCCATCCACTCCCCTGTCAAGCCCATTGTCCTTAGGATCGACACTGAGGCTGTGACGACTACGAGACATGAAAGCTCGTACCGAGGCTCTGAGAGAGAGGAACGGAGTCTTAGTACTCGCCGGACGCTCAGAACGCAGGGAGGGAGGAGGAATATGGAGCAGAGCTTTGAAAGGAAGACGCATCCGCTTACCTATGCTCAGATATCCTCTCAGCCCCACTCCCCCTGCAAGCCCTCCTTCCCATCTCCTTCCAAACCCCTCTACCTGCCTCCCTGCCTCTACTCCAAAGCTCCCCTTTCCAAGGCCAAATGGCCTGCCACTACTCGCTTGCTGTGGAAGCGGCGTCTAACACAGCGCAGTGCTCCACTTGTGATAGTGCACTTCGAGGGTGTAGTAGGCGAGTTCCGCAGAGAGCCATGGACTGCAGGGCTGGAGCTGTGTGTGCGGGAGGGAGTGGAGCGGGGACTGGCAGCGCTGTTGCAGAGATACCAGGTAGCACTGGTGACAGCTCTAGGGAAAGATCAGCGGAAAAGCTTATTGGACTGCCTCAAAAAGCGGTCTGGACTGGTATTTGACGCTGTTTACAAAATACGGAAAAGTGACGGGACGAGTTTCTTATTGGATTACAGTCAAATTCTATCGGATTTCACAGTTTCGCCGCACAAAATTCCCTCTCCCTCTCTCAACTCCACCCTTATAGTGTCCTCAATCGGTCTGAATCAAGACGACCTGGGCTGCAGACAGGGTCTGGACCTGCTGTATGAGTCCAGTGTGAGTCACTTCCGCAGATACCTATGGTATGGTATAGACAGCCATGCAGCTCCCTTGCCCGGGCCTGTAGTGCCGATATGTCTGTTTCTGCCGCATCCCCTTGCACAGGATAGCAACACTTGCTTACCGTTTGAAGAGGTAGTGACGATAGTGGGGGAATTAGCAGGGAAAGAGGGGCTTTTCAATGCAGGGTATGAGGCGTTGGACGAGGACCCTGTGGTATCAGGTGTGAAGAAAGGGGAAGTAGCACTTGGCCTGCTAGTGCAGGACAGAAGGGAACTGCAGGGCAGACAGCCCAGGTGGGAGGAGGGCAGACTCCGGTTCTTAGTGCAGTGCGGAAGGCGCTTTGCACTGGGCGAATTCGCACCCTTGCAAGGCAGGAAGGCAGGGAGCAAGCAGGCAATTAAGTTGGTAGTGTAGATGTAGTTCAAAGACATATTGGAGACTTTAGGGTTAAACAAAAGATGCTATTTTATATATTTTCAACTTGAGTCATTGATGTGTTAAGCAAGGAGGCAGCATTAATACCATCCTGCATTTGCATCAAATAAAACTTATTGATATATGTCTAGCGCTACAATCGGCAGTTGCATTAGCTCGCATACATTCTATTCAATACACTGTTTTATAGTCCTCAAAGCGACTCATAAGTGAGTCTATGTCCAGTTTTCTGATTTCTCTATCTGCGAACCAGTACAGACTCAGCCCCACTGCCATTACATTGGCAGGAGAGCGTTGCACTATTTTACTCCCGATTTCCTGCACTCGATTGGGTGCTTTCCCTAATGGCAGTTGCAAATATATAACTTCGCTATCAGCCAGAACCAGCAATTCCTTCCCCAGCAGCACTGCATTGTAGCAAGTAGCGCAGGGCAAACTCAATATCATCGGCAGATATGTGCTAGTTTGAGGAGTGAATTGTCGAATCCCGTAGCCCCGCAGAGGTAGATATGCTGCAGGTCGCAACACAGGGTGAAGTCCTTTCTACGCTGAGAAGAGGGTAAATTTACTCACTGTTCCTCTCTGTGAATTGAGTGCTTCTTTACATTTAGCTTCTCTGCAGTGTGGAGGTCTGACCTGCCATCTGTGCCTCCGTACGAATAGTTCTCTTGAAAGACCAGAGCTGCATGACGATATCGAGAGGTTTGCAAGCTCGTTAATGAAGAGCGGTCATTTAGATGATAGAGGTAAGTAGCTCCTGAAGGGATACAATCAGCATAGTTCCCACACCTCGCAACTCCCCCTGTGGTAATGATGTAGTCAGCATAGTACACCCAGTAAGACAGAAGAGGAGGGGAAAGCTGTCCACTCCAATACTCTTTTAGTCCAGTAGTTATATATCATAGTCCCAGTTTCCTGAAATAAAGGCAATTTGAAGCTTTGGCGCTTCCCTCGCACATAGGCTTCCAGGCCTGATTCCAAATGGTATCGAGGAGGGAAGTGGGAATTCTCTGAAAAGCTGTCCCAAAGCTCGTTGCACAGTCCTGCACTCGCCTAGACAAGCCACTTCCCTGCAGTGCACTTCCAGCACACTACGATAGCTGTCCATTTCTACTGCCTGCCTAGCTAGTCTTAACTACCTCCCTGTCTATGCTTCGTCAGCACCTCCATGGCTTCCTGAGCTTTCCCCATAACAGCCTTTCCGTCCTGCAACAGAGCCAGCAACTCTGCATTGGGCATTTCCAACAGCATTCCTGTAATCTTCCCTGTGGTCTCCTTGTAAGTGCCACTAAGCAAAAAGAAGATGTACTCTCCTATCATTCTGCGCTTGTCAGCCGCAGGCAGGGAGTTGTACTTGGCTAAGTCGAAGGTCTGGGGGGCTGGCGCAGGCTCAGGGACAGTGTGGGGCTTGGGTTGGTAGCGCTTGTGGTAGCGGGGACGGTCGAATCTAGGCGCTGTGGGGGGGAACATGCTGAAGGGCAGGCCGAACGGCCACTGGGTGAAGAGGGCGGAGGACACTCCGAGGATCTTGCGGGACTCGAGAGGCTTCCACTTGGAGACCTGCAGTTTGCACCGCTCTATCAGTGTCCTGCGCAGGGACTCGATGGCTACGTCTGCGTCTTGTTCCCTTCTGAACAGCACGAACGCAGCTCCCTGCTCGCCCTCTGCTCCCCCGGGCTGCATCCTCACACTCTCCACCTCACCCCAGGTCTCACACAGTCTTTGCAAGTTCGTCTGCGTCAAGTGGCCAGGGAACCCAGCAATATACACATTCCGCTTGGTCCAGTCCTCGTTCTGTCCTCTCTGTACGTGCGAGTTGTGGCCTTGGCTGGAAGCAGGACTGACGAACCAGGCGACTCCATCTGTAGTTTGACCGTTTAACTGTAGAGCGCGAGAGACAGAGTCTGTACTAGCGAAGTTCACGAAGCCGTAAACTCGCACTCCCCCCTGCGGGTCCTTGTTGATGGTGCAGGAACTGATTTCCCCACAGCTTTCAAAGGCCGCCTTGAGACGTTGTTCTGTGTACGACCCATCGAAGCCTCGCACATACACGCTGCTCGCCGGTCCTCTCCTCTCTGTCCTCGGGATAAACCGCTCCACCAGCACTCGAGTTCCTGCGACTTCCACAGTGCCCTGGCCGATTGCTCTTCCTGCCGACTCCTGCGTTTCGAACTGAACCATCGCGAAGACTTGTCCTTTGCCGGGGTCGACCTTGACGCTGAGCACAGGTCCGAAAGCTGCGAAAGCCTGCTGCAGAGCTGCTTCATTGGCATCTTGTGGCAATCCTCGTACATGCACACAAGCTTCCTCTCGGCCCACCAACTCCGCAGTGACTTCCGCGCCATCGATTTGTCTGCGGTTGAGAGCTGCGGCTGCGACCTCTGCAGTCTGCCGATCAGAGTAGGTGAGGCGGGCTTGGGCGTTAGAGAGGTGCAGGGAGTGCAGTGGACCGAAAGGAGAGCAGACGGAGCGGATAGAAGCTTCGGTCGTGGAAGGGGGAAGTCCGGAGACCAGGACTTGGAAGAGGGAAGAGGGACCGGCAGCCATGTATATGGACATTAGGCTGGGCACCTACTTACACCAGACGTCTCCTGCAGCTGCTCCTCCACCCACCTATGCCACTTATCGAAAGTCACGCCCTCCTTCATGGCTTTCTCATACAGCCGCTTCGTTGCTACCTCTCTCCCCCCTCCTTCAATGTTCATCTTCACGCCCTGTGTCACCAGCGTGAAATATTCTTCGCCAGGACTGAGTCGCTGTCTGGGTCGTCCTGGAACTGATAGACTGTCCCTAGTGGAGAGGGATAGGGACAGACTGGGGTGTCGATGAGACAGGGAGCCTGTATCTGTTAAAGCCTCGGAATCGCTGTTTGTGCAGAAATCCGCGCATAAGGAAGTCGCTCCTGGCCTTTTTACATAGTTCTCAGAGGCCTGTAGGGAATGGGTTTGGCAGACCTCACACTTCTCTCCTTTCTTCCTTAGTCCAGCTACTTCACTTTCCAGTGTCTGCACGTATTGTGCAATTCCCTCTAGCTGCTGCTTCACTCCCTCTTCCCTCAGCCTGGCTTCCAAAGCCTTGTACCTGCTTTCCACTCTATCTGTCTCTTCCTTACTCCGTCGCAACTCTTGTCTCAATGCACAGATCACGGCTTCGAGATGCAATTTAGCCTGCAACGCAGACTGCAGGTCTCGTGAAAGGGAGTGGTTGTGCGCAAGAAGCAGTTTGGAGAGGGAGATGGCGGAGGCTAATTCTCGCTCTTTGGACTGTAGGTCGGATATAGCGGTTTCAATAACTCCGAGGGCAGAGTGGCGGGTGGATATTGGGGGTGTGCGAGAGGACTGTCTCAGTTCTTGGGAAATCTTCTCTAGTTCCAACCGTATGTCTCTTTCTTCCCTCTGCCCTGACATTTAGGACGCCTACCCTAGAATCCGCACCATGGTAGGGTGCACTTCCTTGAGCGCCTGCAGCTCCATTTCTTCCCCGTACTTCTCCACGAACTTGCGCAGAAGTTCCTTGTTGAACGTATCTCGGGCGCAAATCAGCTCCAGACAGCCCAGGGCGTCCTTACTAGCCTTGCCCTTGGCTGCGAGGAAAGGCGCCAGCTTGGTGGCTGGGTTGACAGTGTCGATGGCTTGAACAATTGCATCTTCGTATTTTTCCATGAGTCGGTGCAGAGTTTCCAAGTAGACCCGGTGCAGAGGCAGCAGTTTGCCTATCAAGTGCGGAGGGTGCGGGTACTCACTGATCTTGGGCAGCAGGCTGAGCAAAGGCTTGGCAGCCCTGTAGGCGAACAGTTCGTCCAGAATCTCAAAGTTGACACACACTTCAGCCGAAGCCTTCTGAAAGCCCTCCGGCAAGTCAGCGATATTCAGCAAGGCTTGCTTGGCATTTGCCCGAGTGTCTGCATCCGTTTCTCTGAGCAGGTTAAAGAGACGGCGGATGACTACAGGCTTTTGGTCGCTGTCCACGTACTGCACACACTGGTGTTTGCCTGTGAGGTTGATAGTGACCAGCATGATTACTGCACTGGCGAGGCGCTTTTGCTCCTGACTGCTGTTCCTTTGCAGGTACTCCGCAGCTGCTTTGATGCTTTCTGCCTCAGCGGCCTGTTCCTTGCCCTGGTGGTCGAGCGCTATGTGAGCGAGCACGTTGAGAGTCTTTTCACTGATGATATCGCAGTGAGGACCGAAGGATTGGGAACTGTTTAGAGTGCGAACGAGGCTTTCCACCATCGTTTTCTCCAGTATAGAGGCCTTGATTCCGTCTTCATACCTACATGACTGCTACTCTGTAATACTGACGAAGGCCTCTAACAAGTACAGAATGAACTGGGCAGTGGTCAAAGCGGAGTCCTCGTTTCTCACGCTGAGAGCGGCTTGCAGGACCTCGGTGAGGGCGAGAACCATCACAGGGATGGTGTTGCTTAGTACTAAGGTGTCGATTCCGTCTCGGCTGTTGGATAAACGACACAGGGCCCAGGCCACCGCTTCCCGCACTTCCCAGTTTGTACTTCTTAGGTTGTCTTGCAGACCTGGGTACACATCGTCTGGGATCAAGCGGTCCCGTCCCTGCTTCAGAAACAGCATTCCGCCGATTAGCAGAGCGGCTTCCTTGCGAACTAGGTAGGAAGTGGACTCCTTCAGCAGGTTGCTGCAGATTTCCATCGTGCCAAAGGCTGTTAGGTCGTCCTTGGTTTCTTGGTGAGAGACGATTTCATTGAGAGTATGCAAAGCGTCTTCACAGCGGTTGAGCGGCAGGTTGGGCTCTGCAATGCACTCCACCAGTTTGGGAATGCGGCGGTCAAACACCGCCAAAGTGACCTGGATCGGGTCAATGTTCTTGGGAAAGGGCTGGTCCAGGTAGGGGTGTCGGTCTCGCAGGAACTGCGACACTCTGTGCTCCTCGTAGCTCTGCATATTGTAACAGTCGCCCTTTTAGCCCTAGCACTGCTTAGACTCCTGCCTACCTCTGGGGTAGAAGCGCTGTCCGTCCTGCGTGAACACCAGGTGGCCGCGGACGAACACCTTGAGGATTTGGCCGAAGAGCTTGAGGCCGACATAGGGGCATTGGTAGGGCTGGCTGGAAAAGGTCTTTTCAATGGTGACTTCCCGGAACGGGTCCCAAATGACGAGGTCTGCTTGGTAGCCTTTGGCTATTGCGCCTCTGTCAGAAAGCGATAGTACCTTGGCCGGCATTAGTGCCGTCCACTTCGCAATTCGCACTATATAGTGCTCAAAGCGACCTATTTGTGTGTACGGTTTCTTCAGCACAGTCCACAGAGTCTGCAGTGTGAAGCCCAGTCCATTGATCCCATTCACAGCCTTGCGGAAGTTGCACCCGAACTTGTACCTCTCTGGCACTGGAATGTGCTGCGAGCACACTACGTCGATGGAGTTGACCTTGAGCAGTTCCCACAGGAAATTGCAGTTGGTCTTGTCACAGACAGGCGGGTAGTTCTTGAAACGGGTGTCTCCTTGTCCGATGGCTTGGTCTGTGAAGAGCAGGAAGTGGGGACAGGTTTCGCATGTGACTTCCAGCCTGTCCAGGCGAGCCTTGTGGACGTACATGACAGCCTGTGCAGAAGAAAGGTTAGCGAGGTGCACTCGACAGGGCTGCAGCTGCAGCGCGGCTATCACATTGCACACCCCCTTGATCTCCATATCCCGCGGGTAGTGCGCCAGCTGCCGGATGTATGAGTAGTTGAAGCGGTTTTCCGCAACTGAAGGAGTGAGTAACAAGGGTGTAGGCTTGCGCAGGCCTCCCCGCCTCTCTGCAGGCTTGTCAGCGAAGTAGCGAGTCAGTCCAATGCCTTGATAGGCCATTAACTCGGCTCGACAGAGACTGTCCACTCCAAGTAGTGAGTCACTGATCTTCTCTGCCAGTGCAGAGTGAATATTGTGCAGCGACTGGGGCTTACTCACAGGCTTTTTCCCCAGAGTGTGATGTCGGGTTTCCTTCCTATCGAACTCCCCCACTGCTAGGAACTGCTTGAGACTGAACTTGCGGTTTTCGGAGACTTTGCACTCGGCTCGGTGCTGCAAGCTATAGGGAGAGGGGGCCGAGTCCTCTTCGTCACTGTCCGCTGTGGCGTTCATCGCGCCTCCCAGCACTTTCACTGACTCTGCAGACTCATCCGCAGCCTCGCGCTCTGCAAGCGACAGCAAGCGGTAGGGAGAAGCGAGGTAGAGAGCCCGACCTGTGACCTCCTCAGTGTCGATGATTACAGGCAGGTTGAGACGCTTGGTCACAGTGAGCCAGGCTGCAATGTCTTCCACCGGGGCGATGCTGCTGTTGGGCGGAGTCAAAAAGCCCTTCACTGCCATCGCACCTTCCACTGTCTGTTGCGACACAGACACTAGGTCTTTCGCTGTGATAATCACCATTCTGCCCACGTCGCAGTAGAGCGCTGGAGCCGGGGAAACTGGCGCTGCAAAGCGAGTTTCCTCCACCACAAGAGTGACCCCGCCTGCTGCGGCTGCCTGAGTGAGGTGTTCCAAGTCCTCCCAGTCCTCCTGTTCCCTGCGCATGTTGAAGTCGATGAGGCCGGGACTGATGTACTGGTATTCGAAGTTGAGGGGGTTCCAGGACAGGTAGTCCAGCATGACGTCTTCCACTGGTCTGTCAGGGTCGATTCTCACTACGTCATGGATGATTTCGTGCTCTATTAACACCACAGCGTATGTGGGACAGGACACGCTGTAAAGCACCACATGCCGACTCACCAGTGCCAAGCGGGCTGCAAAGCCTTCTGCCATATATTTCCAGAGGCACTATAAAATCATGCAAGTGAGAAGCTGCCTGGCTCTCAGCCTAGTTATATCTGCCTAGAATTGAGTGCTGAGCACCAAGAGAGGCAATTCGACCAATGGTCCCATGTCCAAGTATACTATTTGCATACAGAAGACTATAGCATTTCTTCTCCATGTTTCCCTGAGAGACTCGAGCCAGGCGGCACAGTAGATAGCGCTGGAAGACAGTCATAATGTTTTACCCCAACTTGCACCAGCTGGAGCAGCGCTCTGTGCACACGCCCACGCTGGATGAGTCAGTGCCGCAGCCCCTCTTCGACAAGCGTCCCAGCTCCATCTCCAGTCGTCCTTACAGTGCCAAGGACGACAGTCAGCCCCTGCGTCCTACTAACGTCCGCCCCGGCAGACCAGTTTCCGCCTCCAAACAACCTCCTGCCTCTATGGCGAACCTCCTCCACAAGCGTCTCCCCTCTCCCAGAAAGGAACGTGACGCTCAGGCCCTGGCTCGCCTGCGTCCTCGCCGCATTGCCATTGAGAAGGAACGACTGTATGACGACGCAATGCATTTGAAGATAGAGAACAACGACCTGAGGACGGAGAACACCAAGTTGAAGACGCGGGCGTCGCAGTTGGACAGGGAACTCACCAGGGCGCAGGAGAAGCTGGAAGACGCTATGGCTGACCGCAGTGCGGCAGCCAGTGCCCACTTGGTGGCAGGACTCAAGCAGAACATCAAGGACTTGCGCCTTGCTGTGAAGGCGAAGGACATGGAAGTCGCGCTCATGAGGAAAAGCGCGAGGAGCACGAAGGTGGAGGAACTCGAGGTGGAGTTGCAGACTTATGTGGAGGAGTGTAGACGCTTGCAGACAGCACTCAATGATGTGCTGCGGCAGGACGATACAAGTGAGCAAGACGCCTCAAAGCGAGAACTCACTCAACTCCGCAACGACCTGAAGAAAGCACGAGCAGACCACCGCGCCCAGCAAGAACTGATAACCAGTCTGCAGGGCCAGCTTAGCCAAGCCCGCACTCCGCCTCGAGACAGCAGGGCTGAAATGCTTGAGCGACAGCTCAACCAAAACGCCCAAGACAAGGCTCGCCTGGCTGAAGAGCACAGCGCTGCTATGGAAAGTCTGCAGAGGGAATTGGCGGAAGCCAGCACCAAAGCCCTGGAAGTTGAGAGAAAACAAGCAGAACAGATCAAGGAATTGAAGGAGGAGTTGAGACAAACCAGGCAGTACGGTGAGTCTCACGACAGTGAAGTTGAGTCTCTGACTCGGGCTGTGGAGGGAAAAGAAGCAGAGTTGGACAGTCTCCAGCAGTCCTTATCTGCACTGCAGCAAGAGCTCGAGCAGGCCAAGTACTCCTGCGAGTCTCTCACTGATGAACTTTCAGACCTACAAGACGCCAAGCGTCGCACAGAAGCGCAGGCAAGCAAAGCCCTAGCAGACCTTGAGCAT
>Ga0247837_1000398_pt1 | contig 91470 bp, 81 predicted proteins | sample LaCtaG_2_FD_187115 | JGI IMG/M metagenome (GOLD analysis project Ga0247837, IMG submission 187115) | Freshwater microbial communities from meromictic Lake La Cruz, Castile-La Mancha, Spain - LaCruzMarch2015_14.5m | ecosystem: Environmental > Aquatic > Freshwater > Lake | place: Spain: Castile-La... | reverse complement strand
GCTTCGTCAGCTTCTTCTTCGCCACGAAGTCGAGCGACGCAAAGCTTAGCTGGTCCATCGGCAGGCCCCCTCGAATCAAAGACCCCAGTGTGCCATGATCCGCGGGCTGTTCAGAGGTTCCCTAGGCTACGGGAAGGACGAAATCCTCTCTAGGCTTGTGGATCTTGCCCGTGAATTGAATCGCTTTCCGACAACGGCCGACCTGAGAGTCAGGACTGCGAACCAGCCTGATTTCCCAGATACAAGGACAATCCAGCGGACGCTAGGAAACAAGGCGGAAATGGTGCTGGCGCTGAGCCAGTTTTGTGAGAATCGCGAGGACTGTAGCGATGTGGCCGCGCTTTGCGCGAAAGTAGCGAAATCAAACATCGACGAGCCTCCGGCGACAACGCCGAGTGTAGGATCAAATGATGGTTTTGTTTATATAATAAAATCTGGTAGGTTTTTCAAAATTGGAAAAACAAATTCCGCTGGACGGCGCGAACGCGAGATCGCAATTCTGCTCCCAGAGCGGACCAAGACAGTGCATGTCATTAAAACTGACGACCCCACTGGTATTGAAGAATACTGGCATAAGCGGTTTGCTAGCAAACGCAAAAACGGTGAGTGGTTCGACTTAACGCAAGACGACATCGCCGCATTTCGACGTCGAAAATTCATGTGAGGCCCACTTCTCCTAAGGGCCAAACCCACCACCTCGTCACAAGCCACCACAGTCCCGCACCTCGTCCGGAAGCAGACACCCTCGCTTGCGGTTGCTAACCCGTTCCAAACTGCGGCCGTCGGCGCTATGAGAGCGCCATGCACACGCTTGCAGCTCTCCGTCATGCCGGCCTGATCGACACTGCTACGGCCGCGCCCCTTGCCGCCGTGACCGACCGCTACGCCGTGGCCGTGACACCGGCCATGGCGGCGCTAATTGCTCGCGATCCCGTGACCGGCCACGCCATCCCCGATGACCCGATCGCTCGGCAGTTCTTGCCCGACATTCGCGAGCTCGACCACCACCCGGCGGAAATCGCCGACCCAATCGGCGACCACGGCAAGACCGTCGCGCCGGGCGTGGTCCACCGCTACCCGGACCGCGTGCTGCTGAAGCTGACCGGCATCTGCCCGGTCTACTGCCGGTTCTGCTTCCGTCGCGAGATGGTCGGCCCCGGTGCTGGCACGACGCTCGACGCCGACGAACTCGCCGAGGCCATCGCCTACATCGCCGCGACGCCCGCCATCTTCGAGGTCATCCTGACCGGAGGCGACCCGCTGATCGTTTCGCCCCGCCGCGTCCGCGAGGTCTCGGAGGCGCTGGCGGCGATCCCCCACGTCAAGATCATCCGCTGGCACACGCGCGTGCCGATCGTGACGCCCGAGCGCATCACCGACGAGATGGTCGCAAGCCTGCGCCCATTACGGCACTCCGGCGGCAAAGCAGTCTACATCGCGATCCACGCCAACCACCCGCGCGAGCTGACGCCTGACGCCCGCGCTGCCCTGGCCCGGCTCGTAGACGCAGGTATCCCGCTGGTGTCCCAAACGGTGCTGTTGCGCGGCGTCAACGACACCGCCGACACGCTCGAAGCCTTGATGCGTGCCTTCCTCGAATGCCGGGTGCTGCCCTACTATCTCCACCACGGCGACCTCGCGCCCGGCACCAGCCACTTCCGGACCACGATTGCCGAGGGCCAAGCCATCGTCGCGGAGTTGCGCCGTCGCATGACCGGGCTCGCCCAACCGGCCTACGTCCTCGACATCCCCGGCGCTCACGGCAAGATCGACATCTCGCACAGCGCGCTGACGCCAGATGGCCCGGGCCGGTGGCTGGTCCGCGACCCGGCAGGCCACGTGCATCGCTACAGCGATGCTGTGCTGTCGTCTGCCGGTGACACCACCGCGGTTTGACACCGGACACACCGCCGATCCATTGATCGGCAGTGGTTCACACTATATTCGCGTGCTGCGGCGCAGCAGACGCTTGGTCCGCCTGGATCCAGCTGGGTCCAGCTTCGGCTTCGGCCCCCGGATGGTCCGCCAGGAACCGCAAATCGAAACTGGTCAAACAGGTCTTTCGCCCCATGCCCGACGCCGTGAAATCCGTCGTCACTGCTCTGAGCCTTTGCCTCGCTGCCATGTGTCTGGTGACGCCGGCCACTGCCGAGCCGACCTTCGCTGGCGCGTGGTCGGCCGATGTCAAAAATTGCCGCGTGCCGCAGGAGATGGAAAACGCTCCCATGCTGATATCGCCGAAGGGTTACGACCAACACGAAGCCCATTGTACGTTTCTCAATCTCGTGAAAAGCGGCCGAAACTATCAGGCGGCCACAAAATGCAGCGTCCAGGGCGATAGCCAAACCGGCACAATCACGATGGTGATGCAAGATCGGAACACGATGAGCTTGAGCCTCGATGGCGGACCTCTGGCAAAAATGCGCCGTTGCCGCTGAACCTTCCGGTGAGCGCCCTGTCGCCTAGCCGAGCCCCCCGCTCGACCGACCCACTTGAGTTGAAAGACCGGAGACCGGCCAAATGACCGTGCCCATGATCAATAGCGGCCCACTCGACGCACTTGGCGTGCGGCTGAAGCCGATCGTCGAAAGCCAAACATTTCAAACGTTCATCATCTGCGTGATCTTGATCAACGCGGTGACGCTTGGTCTCGAGACGTCGAAGACCATCATGGCTTCGTTTGGACCGCTGCTGCACGCGATCGACATAATCTGCCTCGCGATCTTCATCGCCGAAATCGCAGCCAAGCTCGTCGTCTACCGGTTCGGATTCTTTAAAAACGCCTGGAACGTGTTCGATCTCGCCATCGTTTCGGTCGCGCTGCTACCGGCCGGCGAGGGACTATCGGTCGTCCGAGCTCTGCGGATCCTGCGGGCGTTGCGCCTCATCTCGATGGTTCCGCAGATGCGTATGGTCGTGCAGGCGTTGTTGTCGTCGGTACCTGCGATGGCATCTGTGATGGCGCTCTTGTCGCTGATTTATTACGTCGCCGCGGTTATGGCGACAAAGCTGTTCGGTGCCGACTTTCCCGAATGGTTTGGCACGATCGGCTCGTCGCTTTACACGCTGTTCCAGATCATGACGCTCGAGTCTTGGTCGATGGGCATCGTGCGCCCGGTGATGGAAAAGCACCCGTACGCCTGGGTGTTCTTCGTACCGTTCATCCTCGTCATGACGTTCATGGTGTTGAACTTGTTCATCGCCATCGTCGTCAACTCGATGACAGAGGTCGACAAACTCGATCAAGCCGCCAAGAACGCGACATCAGACGCACAAAACGCAGCGACCGCAACTGTCAGCACAGATGCGACATCGGCCACGCTCGCTGTCATTCTCGCCGAAGTCCGGACGTTGCGAAGCGAGATCGACACGCTGAAGCGCGGCTAGCTGTCAGCATCCCTTCGACCAACATGGTGCGGCCAACACGGCAATTGTTCCGCGTTCGGATGCAGCTTCTCGGCCCAGGTAAATCCTGCTAACATCGCTGAGATTTTGCTCAGGGGAACCGTGCCATGCCGATTACCGCAATTTATGCCGCCCTTCTCGCAGCCTTGTTCCTGCTGCTGTCAGCCAGGACGATCGCCCGGCGCGGAGCTGCCCAGGTTGAAATCGGCACGGCGACGCGGGACGGCACCGATGATCGCGAACTTCTCCGACGGGTGCGGGTGCATGCGAACTTCGTCGAGTACGCCCCGATGGCACTGGTGCTGCTAGGCCTCGGTGAAAGCCTCAAAGCCACGCCGCTCGCGTTGCATGCCCTTGGTACAACGCTGCTGATCGGCCGCCTCCTTCACGCCCACGGGCTCTCCCAGTCGCCCCACAACATGCCGATGCGCGTTACTGGTATGGTGCTGACGTTGACGATGATCGCACTGTCGGCTGGCCTGTGCTTGTGGCTGTCTGCGCCGCTCGCGTTGCGGTTCTAGAATAAAGTCGGCTGTTGGCGGCTCATCTCGACAGTGAACTTGGACTGACCTCGGCGACGACGCTGATATGCCCCGCGCCGGTCGTCAGGCCAGTGCTAACAAGTGTCAGCGCTTCTTCGGCGCCTTCGCTCCGGCTGCCTTTTTTGCTGGCTTGATTGTAGCTTCAGCAGCTGCGGCCGCATCGCCACCGAGCCACCAATCGCCCGACGCCGTAAACCGGCCAGCCGCATCCTCGATCGCTTGGCCGGCGCGTAGCAACGTTGCTTCGTCGAACGGGCGGCCGATCAGCTGCAACCCGAGCGGCGTGCCCTGCTTCGACAATCCTGCTGGCACCGATATCCCCGGCAGCCCGGCCATGTTGACCGTAACCGTAAATATATCCTCGAGGTACATCGAAAGCGGATCGGCGGTTTTCTCGCCTTGAGCAAACGCAGGATTCGGCGTCGTTGGCGTTAACACGACGTCGACCGTTTCGAACGCCACATCGAAATCGCGCTTGATCAACGTCCGGACTTTCTGCGCTTTCAAATAATACGCGTCGTAATAGCCAGCCGACAGCACGTAGGTGCCGATCAGAATGCGGCGGCGCACTTCTTTGCCGAACCCTGCCGCCCGCGTGCTCTCATAGGTATCAACCAGGTCCTTGCCAGGAACGCGCAAACCGTACCGAATGCCATCGTAGCGGGCCAGGTTCGAAGACGCTTCGGCCGGCGCCACGATGTAGTAAGCTGGCAGCGCATATTTCGTATGCGGCAACGAAATGTCGTGGATGGTTGCCCCAGCGGCCTTGAGCCACGCGATCCCCTGCTGCCATAGCGCCTCGGCCTCTGCCGACATCCCCTCGACGCGGTACTCTTTCGGCACGCCGACCTTGAGGCCCTTCACGCCACCGGCCAGCGCCGCTTCGTAATCGGGCACGGGTATATCGACCGACGTCGAATCCTTCGGGTCGTAGCTCGCCATCGCTTTCATCATCATTGCCGTGTCGCGCACCGTCTTGGCGATTGGTCCGGCCTGATCCAGCGATGAGGCGAACGCGACAATCCCCCAGCGCGAGCAACGGCCGTAGGTTGGCTTCAAACCCACCGTGCCAGTCAACGCCGCCGGCTGACGGATCGAGCCGCCGGTATCCGTCGCCGTGGCAGCGAGCGCGAGCCGACCGGAAACCGCAGCGGACGACCCGCCCGACGAGCCGCCGGGCACCAGCTTGTCTGCCGACTGTTCACCGTCCTTGCCCGTCCGCCGCCACGGATTGACGACGGGCCCGAACGCGCTCGTCTCGTTCGACGAGCCCATGGCGAACTCGTCGTTGTTGAGCTTGCCGAGCATGACGGCGCCAGCACCCCACAAATTCTGGCCAACGGTCGACTCGTACGTCGGCGTGAAGTCGCCAAGGATCTTGGAGCACGCAGTCGTCCGTACGCCTTTGGTACAGAACAAATCCTTATGGCCAATCGGCAAACCTTCGAGATCGCGCGCCGTACCGTTTGCCAGCCGCTTGTCGGCCTCGGCCGCCATCGCGCGCGCCTGGTCGGCGGTGACCAGCACGTAGGCGTTGAGCGCGGCGTTCCCCGCCTCGATCGCGGCGAGATGGGCTTCCGTCAATTCGGTCGCCGAGAACGCTTTGGCGCGCAATCCATCGCGTGCTTCAGCCAGTGTCAAAGAGGTGAGGTCGGTCACGGTCGTATCCAAGCGTCGGTATGGCTAGGGATTGCGCGGTCGGTAGGCCGTTGGGTGAGGGCGGCGCTATTCCACGACTTTGGGCACGACGAAGAAGCTGTCGTCGGCTTGCGGCGCGTTGGCTGTCACCTGATCGGCGATCCCGCCGTCGGTTACCACATCGCGACGCATGGGAATATCGCGAGCGACGACCCGCGTCATCGGCTCGACGTTCTTGGTATCGACCTCGTCGAGTTGGCGGACCCAATCGAGCAAGCCTGACAGTTCGCCCTCGAGGCCCTTAGCCTCTTCGGCGCTGACCTTGATCCGCGCAAGGCGCGCAATTCGCCGGACGGTCGCGGCATCGACTTGCATGGGTCCTCGCTCGTGAATGTCGTGGGCAGGCGTTCGGCTCGTAATTGTCGGCTCACAGTGGCCGGTCGGATCGAGCGCGTCGTCTTATCCGGGCACCGCGAGCGGTGCAACACGGCTCGACAGGTACCGCTCGCGATCGGGTTTATAGCTGCGCGGGTCGCCGCGTTCACCGCCACGGCTATCTCCCGCCATGGCTATCGCCCGCCGAGTGATTATCGAACGGCGCATTCCTCACCTCGCCATCGTCGCCATCCTCGTCGTCAGCTCGGACCAGCCGCCGCCCGTCGGGACGCGCACCGCCATCGAATGCGCCAAACAGGAACAGACCCGCGACGTATCCGCCAATGTGGGCTTCCCAGGCAATGGCCGCATCGGCGGGCGTCCCGAGCCCGAACGCTGCTAGCAAATTTATAGCAAACCACAGCCCGGTCGTCGTCAGAATCCGCGGGTCGGCCAGCGCGCCGCGTAACGGCTTTAGCGGTATGAGCGGCGTCGCCCGTCGCATCAGGTCGCCAGCCAACCGCATCGGCACGGCATCTGCGGCGGAAAACATCAACCGCAGCGCCGCCGCCATCAATCCGGAGATCCCCCCCGAGGCTCCGATCATCGTAGCGTCCCGGTCCGTGTTCATCAGATAAAACAGGCCGGCGCCTGCAGCCGAACACACCGCGATAAAGGCAAGCACGCGGAGAGGGCCGCTGCGCCGGGCAACAAACCCGCCGAATGCCAACAGCATTCCGACGTTGATCAACAAATGCGTCACGTCGCCATGAATGAAAAAGTGCGTCACTGGCGACAAGATCGCACTGATCGATCCACCGGGAATATCGGGCGCGCGCGGGTCGTAGCGAAGGGGTACAAAACCCATGGTGCCGACCAGCCAATCGTCAGCCGCGGGCGAAATGACCTGTCGCAGCACGTGAACCGCGATGATCGCCAGCGTGAGCCAAGCGATCGTAGCCGGCACGTCCAGAAACGGTTCACGCCGCTGTTGTACAGGCTGCCCGTCGGTCATTCACATCCCCTGCCAGTGCCCATGCCGTGCCTTGGTGGCCGTCGTCACACTCGGTGGCATGTTTTCTGCTGACCTCCAACGTCGAACTCCGAAAGGGGGCAGGCAACGCTTTCTACCAGCACATCGGCTGGACCGGTCTGCCTGCAAATATTGATGAACGGGTCATTATGAAACAATCGCCGCCCGATGCGCTGTACGCCTACTGGACGACGCTACGCGGAACGGCAGTGGCTCCCCGCCGCTTCGACATCGAACCGAGCCGGATCGCGCCGCTGTTGTCGCATACGTTCATTCTCGAAAAGCTCGGACCGCGCGACTACCGCTACAGGATAGCTGGCACGTCGATATGCCAGTTGTTCGGGCTCGAGTTGCGTGAGCAAAGTTTCTTCGACGGCTTCGGAGCCGCCGATGTCGTGGCGCTCGAACGTGCGCTTGCGGTCGTGACCCGCCGCGGTGGCGTGAGCTGGTTCGAGATCGAAGCAACACGGGCAGTTCCGCCGTCCACGATCCGCCCGTCCACGAGCCTCCCGTCCACGAGCCTCCCGTCGCCGTTGCGAACGCCATCACGGCAGCAACCGCCGATCAAACTGCGCGGCGTCCTGCTGCCACTGCTCCACTCCGAAGGCCGGATCGACCGCGTTCTTGGCGCGGTAGCCCTCGAAGTCGCCGACCCGGATGCCAGCAACCGGGCGTTGGACTGGATTGGCCGCGAGCCGCTCGTTGGGTTCCGCCTCGCCGGTTTACGGACAGAATGGCCACGCCCGAACGATAGCGCGGACAATCGTGATCCGGCCAGCGACCTCAGCGGATCGATGCCAGCGCCAGCCGTGGCCGCCCCCACGCTGGATCCTGCCGCAAGGCCCACACGCGGGAGCATCACCGCACGCCTCGCCGAGGCCAGCGCGCGGTTTGCACCCCAATCACCTGCACGATCGCTAATCAACTCCGAAGCCGGTGAGGCACCCGAGCCAGATATCGACGCCGGCCAAGACAGCCAGCGGCAGGCCCCGTTCAAGCCCCACATCCGAAAATCGCGGATCGTCCGTTCCGACCGCCGCCAATTCCGTGTGTACGACGGTGGCCTCAACGACCCTGCCGAGGCTGACGACCAGAGCCGATGATAGGTCAGTCAAATTGCGTCGGCATCTTGGGCTGCGGCGGCGTGGTTGCGGGCAAGCAAACAGTGCGAATCACATTTCGGCTCGACTTTTAGCGAAATTTAAACGCCGCAAGGGTCAAGATCAGCACACCCGGGCGCCAGCGGCGTCAGCTTCCAATGTGCCATTTGACCCATGACGCTTGATGTTCTGGCGGCGACGCCGCGCCCGTATGTGTTGACACCCGAGGTGGCCGACGAGCACCGGATCTACCGGCGGCTGCGGTTGACCCTGCCCGGCCGCTTCATGCGCGCCAACCGCTCCGAATATGCCTGCCAAGTTCAGGATCTCTCGGTCGGCGGCCTCTCAATCCTGACCGAAGCCGAGGTTGCAGCCGATGCCGTGATCGGTGAACGCATCGTCGTCTACATCGATCGGCTCGGCGGCGTCGAAGGCCACGTCGTACGCACCGGGCCAGACCACATAGCGATTGCGATCCAGGCGACCCAAAACAAGCGCGAGAAGCTCGCCGCGCAGCTGACCTACATCATCAACGAGGCCGAACTCGACGACGTCGAGGCCCGCCGCGAAGAGCGTTTCCCGCTCCGATCGCGAGCTGCGGTGCTGACGTTTGCCGACGGCGCGACGATGACCTGTCTGATCCTCGATGTGTCGCTCTCTGGAGCTTCCATCGCACTCGACTCGATGCCTGAGATCGGTAGCGAGGTGTGGCTTGGCCGGTTGCGCGGTCGTATCGTTCGTCATCACGAAGAGGGCGTCGGCATCCAATTCATGGAAAGCCTCGATCTGTCGACTTTGATGGCGTATTTCGGTTGAATTTCAGTCGGTTGTAGCGCGGAGTTGAAAGTCATGCGCGTCGTGAATAATAAACGCGTCGTAACGCGTTGGGTTGCCGCGTTAACCATGCTAGCGCTTCCCGCTCTGCTTCCCGCAGGGGCTGCGGCTGGTCCGCTCCAACTGACCGGCGGCCAGGACTACAAGGCCCGCACCATGCGGGTCTATGGCCCAACAGATCCGCCCTACGCGTTCTGGCGCCTGTGCGAGGAGTTGCCGGCCGAATGTGCCAGGCGCCGCGCCATCGACAATCGCTTTGAAGCCGGCGAAGCCCACATGGCTGAGATCGACGAGATCAACCGCAGGGTCAATGCCGCGATCGAACCGGTAACGGATGTCGACCATTACGGTGTCTCCGACTACTGGACGTTGCCCCGCGCTGGCCGTGGCGACTGCGAAGACTATGCGTTGCTCAAGCGCCGGTTACTCATCGACGCCGGGTGGCCGCCGAGCGCGCTCTTGATGACGGTCGTGCGCGACGAAAAAATGGAAGGCCATGCCGTGCTGACGGTCCACACCACGCAGGGCGACTACATTCTCGACAATAAGACCGACGATCTCAAACTCTGGAGCCGCACCAACTACCGCTACGTGATGCGCCAGTCGTTCATCGACCCCAAGTCTTGGGTGGCGCTCGATCCCGCCCAATCGCCGATCCTGCCACCGATCGCAGGGGTTCAACTGCCGCAGTAACCACAGCGAACCGGAAACAGTCGGGACAGGCTTTTAGCCACCCGACCACAGGTCGACCGTTTGCAGTTTGAGACCCGACGCGTATCGCCGCCAATGCTGTTTGTAGTTCTTTGCGCCGCGCGTGATGCGCGGGATGTCGGCATCCGTGACCTCGCGGACGACCTTGCCCGGCGCGCCCATCACCACCGAGCGCGGCGGGATTTCCTTGCCCTCGGGAATGAACGAATTCGCCCCGATCAGGCAACCCTCACCGATTTTTGCGCCGTTCAGGATCACCGACCCCATGCCGATCAGGCTGCCGCGGCCGATCGTGCAGCCGTGGACCATGACCATGTGGCCGATGGTGACGTCGTCTTCGATGATGACTGGAAACCCAGGGTCGACGTGGATGACCGAACCGTCCTGCACGTTCGAGCCCGCGCCGATGCGGATCACATCGTTGTCGCCGCGAACCACGGCGTTGAACCAGATCGACACGTCCTCGCCGATTTCGACGTTACCGATGACGACGGCCGTATCGGCGACGTAAAAGTTGCCGCTGGCTGGCGTCTTCACGCGGTGTCCGTCGAACTCGTAGATCGGCATGGTGGCTCCCATCGGCGCTCAGGTTGCAGGTGACATTCGACAGCGGCGCTATCGGCAGCGCTGAGCGGGTTAGTCCGCTTCAGATTCAGACGTCTTCGAGGTCGATATCGAGGATCGCCATCTGGAACTGATAGGACAGCTCGCCATCTTCTTCTTCGCGATAGATGACGCCGAGGAAGTCCTCGTCGGCCTTGCCGATGTAGACCTCGGCACTGTCGGCGATTTGCTTGGACTTGCCAGCCTGCATTCGCAACCGCACTTCGATTTTCGGGTTGCCGAAGCGCTTACGGAGGAACGCTTCGAGCGTGTTGATCTCGTCTTTGGTCACGGCTGGTCCTGTCTCGGGGGCGGACGGCGCGCTACGCGAGCACACCGCTTACTGAAAGATCGCCCGCTGATACACGCCCGTTGTCAGCAGCGGAAGGGCGCTGACTGAAGAGACCGCATCACGGCTGAGAATTTGCGATGTCAGGCCTCGCATCGCAATCGCCGGGCTTGAGGCCCTGGTTCATGGCGCGGGCGGGTTCGGGGCACGTGGCCGGTCCGACCACGCGGGCCGGAACGCCAGCGACCGTCGTCATTGGCGGCACCTCGTTCAACACCACGCTGCCAGCGGCCACCAGCGAGCAGTTGCCAACGCGGATATTGCCGAGCACGGACGCGCCAGCGCCGATCAGCACGTTGTCGCCGATCTTGGGATGGCGGTCGCCGCCTTCCTTGCCCGACCCGCCGAGCGTTACGCCGTGCAGGAACGAGCAATTGTCGCCCACAACAGCCGTCTCACCGACAACGAAGCCCGTCGCATGATCAAGCATGATGCCCTGGCCAAACCGTGCCGCCGGGTGGATGTCGACACCCATGATGCGCGACGCCTGGCTCTGCAGGTAGAGAGCGAGATCGCGCCGCCCGCCATGCCACATCGCGTGCGCAAAGCGGTGGGTGACAAGAGCGTGGAACCCTTTGAAATACAGCAGCGGTTCGACAAACCGCATGCAGGCCGGGTCGCGATCGCGGACGGCGGCGAGGTCAGCCCGGAAGGTCGTCGCGAGCTGGGCGTCCGAGGCCAACACGTCCTCGAAGGCGCGCATGACCAGCCCGGCCGCGAGGTCGAAAGCACCAAGCCGTTGGGCGACGCGATGGGCAACCGCGATTTCCAATCGGTCGTGACTCAAGACGCTGGCATGAACAAAGCTCGCCAAAGCGGGCTCAGCGGTCATGATCCGTTCGGCATCGGCGCGGACCGCTGCCCAGATCGGGTCCAGCGTCTCGACATTCGAACGGGCATCGTCGATCCGTTGAGTCTGCGTTCGCTGCGACATGGGAGGCTCCTGAGGTCGGCTCGTCGGGGTCGGCTGGCGGTCTGTATTACCCCCGGAGGATCGGGGATCTTCGTGCATCGCTGGCTTGCTTGGCGCGTGACACTGCACATAGGCCTGCCAAACTGATGTTACCATGTCCGCAACACCGCAGCCGCAGTCTGGTTTCGCAACTTCTGCCAGCCAACCTGAAAACGAGACGCGCAGGTCGCCGCTTTAAGATGTGAAAACTATGCTTTGGGCTCAGGGGTCGTCCTGCGCCTCTTTTTTTGACTACGGGCTTTTTGCTGTGGTGGCATCGGGGCAGCCAACTCTGCGGCAGCCCGAATTGCATCGACATCGCCGAGGTCTTTCGGTCGACCTGCAGCTAACTTCGCTGCGATCAAATCGTCCCGCGAAATGAAGTTTACGACAAGTCCCGTCGCGACATCGATCGTCACTGGCACCCGGTTCTTCCATGCGACGTTGAAAGCAACGCCTTTTATCACCGGTAAAATATCGATGGCTATCGGCGGCATTCCCATCCGGTAGAAAGAGCCCTTCTGAGTGAAGTCGGCAGGAGATAGGTCATGGATGTTGGGGGCAGCAAACTCAGACAACGCCCGAAAAATCGCATCGCCATTCTTGGGTGCGGGTTGGATCAGTACGTCGAGGTCCTGCGTTGCGCGTGGTTGTGCGTGATAGCCCACTGCATACGCCCCGACGACGAGATACTTCACTTTATGTTTGTTGAAGAGCGACAACAGTTCTTTGAAGTCTGGGTACATCGTGGCCCTTCATCGCATATTGCTCCGAAGTGAGCCGCGATATGGCCGCGATACGGACGTGCCCCGGCTGCGCTTGCCAGTACCGATACTCATCGGCCTTCATCGCGTCGATGTCATGATAGCGGGTCAATGTCCACGTCGATGCTTGGGTCATTATTTTTGCTCCAAACGATGAGGCGATTTGTCGGACATCGAGAACGCCCCGTTCAGCCCGAGTATCGCTTACGCTAGTTTCATGGCTGGGCCCGCATCAGATATCGCGTCCGGTCCGGTCAGCGACCGGAGGCTTGCGCGAAGGCTTGGCTGGCTGCGGCGCGGACGGCGTATCGCCACACATGGCCTTGAGCGCGGCCCAATCGGCGGCATCCAACGCAGGGACGGCTGGATACGTGCCCATCGCGGCTTTGATATCCTTGACGCGTTCCCGGCTCGACGGATGCGTGCGCAACAGCTCGAAGCCGGAGAAGGTGCTGTCGTCGTTCGACGACCCGCCCGGGTTCGACCGGTCGGCTGGCTTCCCGTCGGCTGGCTTTCCGTCGGCCGTTTTTCCGTCGGCCGTCTTGCCTTCGGCGTTCTTTCCGTTAGCCGGGGACGAGCTGCCCTCGAGGCGCTCCATTCGCGCGAAAAACTTTGCCAAGCCTTCGGGCGAAATTCGCGCCGCCTTCAGGATTGCGAGGGCATGGCCATCTGCCTCCCGTTCGGCACTGCGGCTATAGCTGAGGTTTGCCAACCCCACACCGATAGAGCCGATGTTGCCGCCCCCGGTTCCGCCCAAGAGCAGCTCGGCTGCGACCACGAGCCCGACCGTGCGAACGATTCCAGCCTCAGGGTGCAATTCGATGCCGTGACCCATCTCGTGGGCGAGCACGCCGGCAACCTCGTCGGGTCCGGCCGCCTGCTGCAACAGGCCGTTCATCAACACGATGAGTTCGCCTGGCGCGGCAAAGGCGTTGACCACCTTGGCATTCGAAACGGCGACCTCGAACGTGCGTCCGCCACCGGCCGCAGCCGAAAGTTTTGCCACCAAGCGGTCCAGCGCTGCCTGGCCAGCCGGCGTCGAGCATGTCGACCCAACTGGCACCATATTGCGCACCACTTGCTTGCCGAGGAATGCCCGTGTTTGCTGCGGAATGAGGCCAGCGATCGCGCGAGCGGGCGAAAAGTCGATTGCGGCCAGCGCCCCGACCACAACTGCGATGCACGCCGCCAGGACGACGAACGGCTGCGCCGCTTTCCAGCGCGTGACGGCCCCGGTCAGGTGTGGAGCAGCCTTTCCCAGCGCGCGAACGAACTGCGGGTCGGCGACGAAGACCGTCGCCCCGGCCCGGCGCGGTTCGTGGATAAGAACATCGACCGACTTCGATCCGATCGGCTCGCCGCACTCGATCAGGGCGAGCGGCCAGGCTAGTGGCGTCGCCCGATTCGGTGAGGCGTAATTGTCAACATCAGGCTCGATGACGAGATGCCCGCGTTCGATGCGGATGCCAACGACCCAGGACGCGGCGCTGCGCCCGTCGCTGAACCGGCCACGCACCGGCGTGGAAGGCCCCTCTCCGTCGGGCGGCAGCACGTCAGAAAGCGTCGAAATTGAACGCATTGGCGAGACCTTCACCTTTGGCGGCACTGGGGTCGGCAGTTGACTGCGTAATCGCCTCGAGCGTCTCGCCGCCGATGACGTCCAACCGAGTTATCATATAGTGCGCACTGCGAGCCTGTATCAGGGGGAGCAGCAGCCCGAGGCTCGCGATCGCTATGGCCCAATTGCCAAGCGTCAGCCAGAACAGGCCAACGCCCGACATCCGCCCATTGAACTGGATATCGCCGAGCCGCGTCGCCTGCGCAAAATGATTGAACTGTGCAGCACGATACCATGCGCTCGTCAGCCCATATATCATCATCAACAGCAACCCCGCTACGATGACCCCAGCCACCATTTGGGGCGGCAACGTCGTCGCGACGTCTTCACGCGACATTTGCGTCGCAGCCAGCACGCCAGCTCTCGTCGCCAGCAAAGGCCCGAGCACGAGCAGTGCGGCCGTGACGACCCACATGACCAGATAGCGCAGGTAAAGCGGCCCGGTTTTGGCATCGAAGGTAAAACGCCGGTCGCCCAGCGACATGCCGTCGATGAGCCGCTTCTGCAGCATGGTCGACCGCCACGGCACGATCCAGCCGAGCGTCAGCGGGATCAGCGCCAGGGTCCAGAACGAGGCCCAAGCGTAGCCAAGCCCGCTCCCATTGAGGCCGAACCGGATGCCGCGCCAGGAGGTTCTCGACAGCCGGTAGCGCTGCGCCCGCCACACGGCAAAGCCAAACAGGAACGCGAACGCGACGTAGAGCACGACTTGCGCAACCGGAACCCCAGCGTTGCCGAACGCAACGACGGCAAATAACGGCAGCATCAATGCCGGCACCGCCACGATAACCAACGCGATCAAAAAGCCATGGAACAGTTCACGGCCCGAACCGGCATACGAAAGTGGTTCACCGTTGAGCCGGACCGACGCCCAAATCCGCTTGCGGACCTCGGCTTTGGCCCAGAACTGGTACATGCCCAGCGTCACCACGTTCAAAGCGAAGTTCAAAAGCGCTAGCCGCACAAGCCCAGACAAATGCCGCCACGTCAGCACGACTGGCGGCGTGTGCACCTGCGACGCAGCGGTCGCCGCATACGGCAAAGGCGTCTCATAAACAAATTGCCGTGCCGTCATGGAAGCTCGTCCGTCGCCATCCCTGTGGTCAGCCTACACGACGTGCGCCGATCCGTCCCGCGCGCTCATGGACTTGCGGTGACCCAACGCGTCAAATCATGAACTACCGCACGATTGCCCCCAACACGTCACGAACGCGGCTGCAGTTCGCCCTGTGGCCGCCTTGAAGCAGGCCTACGCCGTGACGGGTTAACCGTGATGAACAGCAAATGAACATGCTTTTGATCGCTGTGACTAACTTGCCACTAACCTCAAATGCTTATGCCTCTTTTGAGCCACAAAATCGGCAGACCACACTGCCATGTTGGACGTTCGCGCAGGTATTTGTCTGCGAGATTGGCCATGCGCCCGAATGTCCAGCCCGATCAACACGGGCGACCGCCTGTTGAAGCAGAGCCAAGCGTTCCAGTATCGTCCCTCAGCCGGCATGGGCCGGGACGTCAGACCTCAAGAACGCTGAAGGATTAGGGACCGATGGACGCCAAGACGTTCGACAAATCCAAGCTGCCGAGCCGCCACGTGACGGTTGGCCCCTCCCGTGCGCCGCATCGCTCGTACTATTACGCGATGGGTCTTACGGAAGAGCAGATCAACCGCCCGTTCGTCGGCGTGGTCTCCGCTTGGAACGAGGCCGCGCCCTGCAACATCGCGCTCATGCGTCAGGCCCAGGCAGCCAAGGTCGGCGTCGACGAGGCCGGCGGAACACCGCGCGAATTCTGTACGATCACCGTCACCGACGGCATCGCCATGGGCCACGAGGGGATGAAGTCGTCGCTCGTCAGCCGCGAAGTCATCGCCGATTCGATCGAATTGACCGTACGCGGGCACGCCTACGATGCCCTCGTCGGAATCGCGGGTTGCGATAAATCCTTACCCGGCGTCATGATGGCGATGCTCCGGCTCAACGTCCCGTCCGTGTTCATGTACGGCGGTTCGATTATGCCGGGCCGCTACAAGGACCGCGACGTCACGGTCCAGGACGTATTCGAGGGTGTCGGTAACTACGCCGCCGGCAAGATGACCGAACGCGAACTGTGCGCACTCGAGCGCGTCGCGTGTCCAGGCGCTGGTGCCTGTGGCGGCCAGTTCACAGCCAACACCATGGCGATGGTGTCTGAAGCCATTGGCCTCGCGATCCCCGGATCGGCTGGCGCGCCTGCGCCCTACACGACGCGCGATGAATACGCCGCCGCCAGCGGCCGCACGGTCATGCAGCTCATCGCCCAGCAGATCCGCCCGCGCGACATTGTCACCCGCCGTGCGCTGGAAAACGCCGCGACCGTCGTCGCCGCGACCGGCGGCTCGACCAACGCGGCGTTGCACTTGCCCGCCATGGCGCATGAAGCCGGTATCGAGTTCGACCTGTTCGACGTCGCCGAGATCTTCAAGCGCACGCCCTATATCGCTGACCTGAAGCCGGGCGGCAAATACGTCGCCAAAGACGTGCACGACATCGGCGGTGTCCCGCAGGTGATGAAGGCGTTGCTCGACGGCGGATTTCTCCACGGCGACTGCCTGACCGTCACCGGCCGGACGGTGGCTGAGAACCTCGCCGACGTCGTGTTCAACCGCGACCAGAAGGTCGTCTACCCGACAACCGCGCCATTGTCGCCGACCGGCGGTGTCGTCGGCCTCAAAGGCTCGCTTGCGCCTGACGGCGCGATCGTCAAGGTCGCTGGTTGCGCCATGCTCGAATTCCGCGGCCCAGCCCGCTGCTTCGACTGCGAAGAAGATGCGTTCGCCGCCGTCCAAGCCCGCCAGTACAAGGACGGCGAAGTCCTCGTCATCCGCTACGAAGGCCCGCGCGGCGGACCGGGGATGCGCGAGATGCTGTCGACCACGGCCGCATTGTACGGCCAAGGTGCAGGCGACAAGGTTGCACTGATCACCGACGGTCGCTTTTCGGGTGCAACCCGCGGCCTTTGCATTGGCCACGTCGGCCCGGAAGCTGCGGTCGGCGGCCCAATCGCGCTGATCCGCGATGGCGACATCATCACTATCGACACCAACACTGGCACGATCGACCTCGATGTTTCGGCTGCCGAACTCGATGCGCGCCGCGCAGCGTGGGTTCCGCGCCAGCACAAGCACCAGAGCGGGGCTCTGGCGAAATTCGCAAGCCAAGTCGGACCGGCGCGAAATGGCGCCGTGACCCATCTTGGCGGAAAGGCTGAAGTGAGCTGCTATGCGGACATCTGAGATTTTACGCATACTTGCCATCGTCGCGGTTGCCGGCGGCGTCGTTGCGTCCCGACCCGCAATGTCCAACGACAAGCGGGCGGCACCCGCAGTTGTGGCGCAAGCGTTGCCGGAAAGCCTGGAGCGTGGTCTTCAGGCCTACCGCCGCGGCGACCACGCCGCCGCCATCAAGGCGCTCGAAGGCCCCGCCGCCGAGCGGGTGTTCATGGCGCAGTTTGCGCTGGCCCAGATCTACGCCGACAATTCCGGGTCCGAGACCGACCACGCCAAGGCCTACATGCTCTACCAGTCGATCGCGGACGAATACTCCGACGTCGACCCTGACGACATGCGTCGCGCGCCATTCGTGGCGCGTGCGTTGACCACGCTGGCGGGCTACTTGCTGGTTGGCATCCCCCAGATCGGCGTCACTACGGATCCCGAGCGCGCTGCACATTATCTGCACCACGCGGCGCTGTTCTTTGGCCACGAAGACGCGCAGTTTGAACTCGTGAAGTTGAAATTGAAAGGCGACGGCCTGCCAGCCGATGTCGCCAGCGCCAAGCATTGGCTGTCGGTTCTGACCCAGCGCGGGCATGCCGGTGCGCAGGCATTCCTCGCCGACCTTCTGTGGCGCGGCAAGCATATGGACAAAGATCAGGTTCGCGCCATGGCGCTGATCGCGGTCGCCTCTGAAAACGCGCCTCCGAAAGAACGCATCTGGATCGAAGATGTCTACCAGAACATCTTCTGTGGCGCTGGCGAGGGCGTTCGCAAACAGGCCACCGGCATCGTCGCGGAATGGCGCACGCGCTATGGCCGCAAGCCCGTTATCCAACAACGCTTTGGTCTGACCCCGCTCGACGCGACCGCCGATCGTACCTGCCAGAATGGCGAGCGCGTCGGCCCACTGCAGGCTGCGTCCACGTCTGCTGGCGCGAGCCCTGTCCCTCCGTCCACAAAGGAGACTGGCGTTACAGCGCCGTCAACGCAATCAAGTTCGGGCCAAGCAACGGGTGCGATCCCAGGATCGATTCCAGGAGCCGTTCCCGGCATTCCCAACGGTGAACCAAAGGCGGCTCCTGGCGCGACGATGGGGCTGATCCCAACTCCGGCTCCGTTGTCGAACGTCGGCCCTGCACCGTCGGTGTTGCCAGCGCCGACCCCGCTCGCATCCAACGCCAAAGATGGTATCCGCGACATCGGCGTCACCGCACGCTGACGACGGACGTCGTTTCGGGCCTATGACATGTTCAGCCGAGATCGACGACGACCGGCACATGGTCTGATGGCTTTTCCATTGCACGAGCATCTTTCGCGACCGTTGCCGACCGTAACAGTCCAGCCGCTTGCGGCGACAAAAGAATATGGTCGATCCGAATGCCGTCGTTCTTTTGGAACGCCCCGGCCTGATAGTCCCAGAACGTATAAATCCCCGGCTCGGGATGGCAGGCGCGAACCGCATCGGTGTAGCCGAGGTTGACGAGCCGCCGCCACGCCGCACGCGACTCCGGCTGATACAGCGCATCGCCAGTCCATGCCTCGGGCCGCTTAGCGTCTGTCGGCTCTGCGATCACGTTGTAGTCGCCCGCCAGCACGACCGGCATTTCGCCGTCCAACAGCCGCCGCGCATGCGTCTCCAGACGCGCCATCCAGCCAAGTTTGTAGGAAAACTTCTCGGTGCCGAGCGGATTGCCATTGGGCAAATAGAGACAGCCGACACGGATCGCATGCCCCGGCATAACGTGAGGCGCGATCGTTGCCTCGATGTAGCGGGCCTGCACATCGCCGTCGCCGCCAGGAAGCCCCCGCATGACGTCTTCGATCGGCAGCTTTGACAGAATCGCAACGCCGTTGAAGCCTTTCTGTCCGTGCGTCACGACAGTATAGCCGAGGTTCTCGAAATCCGCCGCCGGGAACCCTTCGTCGACGCTCTTGATCTCTTGTAGGCACACGACGTCGGGCTTTTCCAGGTCGAGCCACGCCAGGGCGGTCTCGATTCGCGCCTTGACGCCGTTGATATTCCAGGTCGCGAGTTTCATTGGGTCGGTTTCACGGGGCCAAATTCAAGCGGCAGGGTTCACAGATTTGGAGCCAAAGCTTGGCAAATGCCGCAAGGCATGCCTATCAAGCGGATCGGATCAAACGCATACAGGTCTAATCCCCATGAGCAAGACATCTCCGCGCGGCACGTTGATTGCCAAGCGCAAAGCCAAGCGCGTCATCGGTCGCCCGAAAATCTCGCGCCCGCAAGGCAATACCGCAGCCATCCGCAAGCGCCTCAAGAAGCTGTCCGGCCTGATCCGCGCCGACCGCGCCAAGGAAGCCCGGGCTTAGGACAGTTGCGCGGCGGCGGTTTGCCGTGTTGCATGCTAGGTTGCAGGTAAAAAGATGAACGCGGTCGCCCTCTATGCGTGCTCGGCTCTTCTGCTTGTCACAGCGTTGGTGCACTCGGTTCTCGGCGAGCGGCGTCTGATTGCTCCATTGCTGCGATCCCGCGAAGGGATTTTGGGTTCTGATTTGGCGCGATTTCTGCTGCGTTTCGTCTGGCACTTCATGTCGGTTCTTTTTGCAGTGATCGCCGCATCACTGATCGCACACCAGCAGGACGCGAGTAGCGGCAGAACCGTTCTCCTGATCGGTACGGCAATCGGCGTCGGCGGTGCTGGCATACTCGATGCTGTATCCACGCGTGGCCGCCATATTGGTTGGCCGCTGCTGGTTCTGATTGGAGCGTTTGCGCTCCTGGCACTTTGAGCCGCGAATGCGAAAATCATCTAATGTGTAACGTTTTGTAGCACGGCCCCGTTCGCCACATCACTGGCGCGGACGGCGTGGTAGGTTTGCGCGAATGCAGGCCATCCCGGCGTCACACACCAGACGTCACACCCACGACTTCAGACCATCGGCTTCACCATGCACGCTGCAACACCCGCGGCCAGCGCCGACGCTCCGCCCGTAAAACCCGCTCTCGCATCGCCGCTTAACGTTCCCACGACCGACCCGCCGCTCTACCCGCCGACGGTTCCGCCGGTCACCATGCGGTTGCCGTTTTTCGTTCGCCTCCCGGACATGATCCAGAACCCGATCCGGGTCTATGCGGAGGAACTCTATTCGGGCGATATCTTCGCCCGGCCGTTCCTCGGCCAGAATATGTACTGGGTCACGTCGCCAGCCCTCATCGAACAGATCCTGCTGACCGACGCCGACTCGTTTGCCAAATCACCCTGGGAAACGCGCGTTCTCGGTCCGATGATCGGCAACGGCGTGCTGACCGCCATGGGTGCCTCGTGGCGCTTTCAGCGCAAAGCGACCGCACCACTGTTCCGCCACGCCGATATCCTCGGCCATGTGCCAGCCATCACACGGGCGGCTGATACCCAGGTCGACCGCTGGCGCAGCCTTGCCGAGCGGTCCGGACAGTCTGGCCCCATTGTCGACGACATCGAGCGGGCGATGAAAGACGCGACGTTCGACGTGATCGCGACGACGATCTTAGCGGGCATCGTGCCGGAAGAAGCCCGCATCGTCAAAACCGCCGACGTCGCCTACATGCGCCACATCACGTGGGAATTCGCCGCGATCGTGTTGCAGCTGCCGCCTTGGGTTTGGCGCCCTGGCAAACGCGAGATGGAGGCGGCTGCCGTCCAACTTCGCGGCGCCATGCGTTCGATCGTTGCCCGCCGTCGCGCGGAGATCGCCGACAACATCGCGCCGACCGACGTCGTTGGACGACTAATGGCAGCCCGCCACCCCGACACGGGCGAACCGATGTCCGACGAGATGATCGTCAACAATCTGGGCACGTTCCTCGAAGCTGGCCACCAGACAACGGCCCAAGCGCTGACCTGGGCGCTATATCTGCTCGCCCGGTCGCCCGGCTGGCAGGAGCGGCTGCGGGCCGAGGTTCGCGCGGTGGCTGGCGACGGTCCCATCCAAGCGGCCCACATCGAGCAACTCGCCCTGACCACCCGCGTGCTCAAAGAGGCGATGCGGCTCTACCCTCCCGTTGCGACGGTGGTCCGCATCGCGACCCGCCAAGTGGAGCTTGCCGGGCATCGGCTCATTCCCGGCAGCTTGGCGATCATCCCGTTGTTGCCCTGCACCGAAACCGCGGCATCTGGGAGGACGCCGACCGCTTCGACCCCGACCGCTTCCTGCCCGAACGCGTGGCGACCTTCCACCGCGCCCAATATATCCCGTTCGGCTTTGGCCCGCGCACGTGTCTCGGCCTGCCGCTCGCCATGGTGGAAGGCATCGCCATACTCGCGACGATCCTGCGCAGCGTTTGCATCGAGTGGGACGGCCACCATCGGCCCGAGCCGGTCAGCGCCATCGTGCTTCGCCCACGGGGCGGCATGCCGCTCAAACTGTCGATGATCAGCTGATGGACGGTCCGCGATGAACGGGCAGCGCCGGTTTCCACCGCGCGTTCCAGCCCCCTGGCACGGCGCAGCTGGCGCAGAGTCGGGTACAGCCGGCGATCTCGCCCGCGAGATCGAGCTGTGGACCACGCGCGATGGCCGCGAGATCCCGCTCGACGAGATGAGCGACGAGCACGTCGCCAACGCGCTGCGCGTGTTGTCCAACTGGCGCACCGGCGTCAAGAAAGTCCGCCCTGACGACCCGGTCCTGGTCGACCTGGCGGCCGCAATCAGCCGCTTCAAACAGCTCGATCGCGCGCGCAAACGGGCCGCTCGCAAGGTCGAGCCGCAGGAAATCAACTTGAAGAACGACAGGCCGCAAACCAACGCGCCAAGATCCCAATGGCCGAAGCGTTCCATGCGCACGCCGGTCAAGCCGAGGTAGTCGAGCGTTGGAAACGGCTGGAGCATCCGCCCCCTATTCGTCGGCGTCCGTCTCGTCGACCGCAGCCGCTCCCGGAGCAATTCGGAAGCCCGTCGCAAGCACGTACAGTTCGGCGCTGTCGGACCGGCTGGCCGGTGGCTTCACATGGCGCACCGAGCGGAAATGACGCTTGAGGATTTCGAGCAGCTTCTTCTCGCTACCGCCCTGGAAGACTTTTGCCAGAAAAAACCCGCCCGGCTCCAGAACATCGACGGCGAACAGGCCGGCCGCCTCGGCGAGCCCCATGATCCGCAAATGATCCGTGCGCGAGTGCCCGACGGTCGGGGCCGCCATATCGGTGAACACGCCGTGCGCTTTGGCACCACCGAGCCGCTGCTTCAGGATATCTTCGGCGTGCGGAGCGAGAAAATCCAGATGCAGTACGTCGACGCCGGCGAGTGCTTCCATCGGGTCGATGTCGATTGCCACCACGAGGCCGCGTTGACCGCCGGTGCCGTCGATCGACCGGACGCGCGTCGCAGCCACTTGGCTCCATCCGCCCGGCGCCGCGCCCAAGTCGACGATGCGCTGACCGGGCTTGAGTAACTTGTATTTGTCGTCGAGCTCGATCAGCTTGTAGGCCGCGCGCGAGCGATAGCCCTCGCGTTTGGAAGCGGCGACATACGGATCGTTCAGTTGCCGCTCGAGCCAGCGCGCAGAGGACACAGTGCGCTTGCCCGCAGTCTTGACGTTGACGCGCAAACCTCGCGCGCCCCCGCCAACGCCGGACGAACCCGATTTGCTCGTGCCACTCGGTTTTTTCATTTCACTCTAACCGTCAGTCTCGGCTGCGCGGCGCGCACCCAATCTTCAAGAACGGCAAGGAAATCGCCGTAATGACCATCGAAGCTATTGATCTCATTGGGCTTCAACCCAGCGTCCGAAAGGATTTTCGGCAAGCTAGATTTGAAAGTCTCGAAGAACGCAGAAATCTTCGACGGACCGATGAGTCGTTCCCCACCTGGGGTCACAAGTAGCCAGTTGCGAACCGGTTTGATCGCAACTCGGGGATCGCGACCATGTTCGCTGGGATCGTTGCCTGCAACATCCGACAGAAATTTCGGCATGTCGAAGCGTTTCTCGACCATGCAAAGGATGCGTTTTTGCCGTTGGCGAGTATCGCCATAGAATTTTGCACCGATGGCCATGCCGAGTTCGAAGGGCATATTTAGCCTCGCAAACCCTGCTGCGCCCGCGCCTGTGCGTGACAAATCATGGATGGTCAGGTCACACGCTTCGATCATCCGGCGGAGCTTGTCCAACCTGATATTTCCGAAATCATCCTCGGACAAAGCACAACACGGCGCGTATCCGGCGACGTAGATTGTAAACACACACGCCTCGAACAGCTCCAAGTACTGTTCGTCGAATGGGCAGTTCAGAAACACGTCCGGGCGGCGATGCTCCGCAGATTTATCGGCTCCGCCCGACGCGGGCTCGTCACCGCCACTCATCCCTTGTCGAAGTAAGCGCGGACGGCGTTCCGAATAGCTGCACGTCGATTGTCATCGACCTTCGGATTGAGCGCGATCAATTCGACATTCGCTAAACTGGCGGCAGCGTGTTTCGCCGCCGCCGACCAATCTTTAGGTAGCTTGTCCAGGAGCTGGTTACTTGAGCTCGACCACTTTGCATTCGATACTTTCGCCATGCGATACGATTACCACATCATCTGGCCGCAGTGTAGAGGGTCGAAGTGTTCGGCCCTAGCTTACTCGCCAGCTTCGATCTGGCGAACGGCTTCGGCCAGGAACTCGTCCATCTGCTTGCGCAGTTCGGCGTCGGCCACTGCTGTTCCCTTGGCCGCAAAATCCGCCTTGACCTTCTGGAACACGTCGTCGTCGCCGGCCGCCGCGAGGTCGGCTTTACGAACTTCCTTGATGTAAGCGTCGAGCGCCTCGCCGGTCACACCCATTTTACCACCGGCCCACTGGGCGAGCAGCTTGTTACGCCGGGATTCTGCCTTGAACTTCAGGTCCCCATCCCGCGCAAATTTGTCCTCGAACGCCTTTTGGCGGTTGTTCATACCCGTCATGCTGCACCCTCCGATTGAAATTGTTCCGTGGCGCCGACTTCTTATGCAATCATAGGTTGCATCGGCTGCCGCTTAACCGGCACGTGAGATTTGATGCGATATTTGCGCTTAACAAGACCATGTCGTTGTTTCTCGGGCCGGGTTCCGCTAGTCTCTGGTTCGACCCTGTCTGGACGGCCGAGCGGTCCATCGCGCTAGCGGACCGCTCTGTCAAGGACACCTGCCACGCCGGTTGCAATCACGGACGCGCAGCGACACGCGGCAGCTCATGCCGTCCAGCGGCGTAACCGACCATTCGACCCCGCAGCGATCTTCGCGCTTCGGGCATCAGACGTAACCACCGACGCTACACGCTCTATGACGCTCAACGTAGCCGCCGACGTTAAAGGACACCAGGATGACCAGGCGCCGCCGCATCTATGAAGGCAAGGCCAAGGTTCTCTATGAGGGCCCCGAGCCGGGCACGTTGATCCAGCACTTCAAGGATGACGCCACCGCGTTCAACGCACAAAAACGCGCCGTCATCGACGGTAAAGGCGTGCTCAACAACCGCATCTCCGAGTATGTGTTCGTCAAGCTCGGCGAGATCGGTGTGCCGACGCACTTTATGCGCCGTCTCAACATGCGCGAGCAGCTCGTCCGCGAGGTCGAGATCATTCCACTCGAAGTCGTCGTGCGCAACGTTGCGGCAGGCTCGCTGTCGACCCGCCTAGGTCTCGAAGAAGGCATGCAGCTGCCCCGCTCGATCATCGAGTTCTACTACAAGTCCGACGCGTTGAGCGACCCGATGGTATCGGAAGAGCATATCACAGCGTTCGGCTGGGCAACGCCCCAGGAAATCGACGAAGTGATGCAGATGGCGCTGCGCATCAACGACTTCCTCGTTGGACTGTTCCTTGGCATCGGCATCCGGCTGGTCGACTTCAAGGTCGAGTTCGGCCGCCTCTATGATGCCGACATGCAGATGCGTATCGTACTGGCCGACGAGATCAGCCCCGACTGCTGCCGCCTGTGGGACATCAACAGCAACGAGAAGCTCGACAAGGATCGCTTCCGCAAGGATCTTGGCGGCATGCTCGAAGCCTACCAGGAAGTTGCCCGCCGCCTCGGCGTTCTCAACGAGACGCGCCCGCCCAAAGGCACCGGTCCAGTGTTGGTTGCAACAAACCCGCCGGCCGGAACCAAACCGAATTGAGTCGTTGTGGGAATCGGGAGTCGGCTTCGTGTTGGATGCTTTGCGCTTCCAACCCTAGTAGAACTCTGGTTCCCACTGCCCTACTCATTCCCGACTCCCTACTCCCCCTAACTTCCTACTCCCGCACCGCCCCATGAAAGCACGCATCAAAATCACGCTCAAAAACGGCGTCCTCGACCCGCAGGGTAAGGCCATTCAGACGGCGCTCGGATCGCTCGGGTTTACCGGCATCGAAGACGTCCGCCAGGGGAAGTACATCGAGGTCGATCTTGCCGGAATGGACGTAGCCGCGGCCAAGGCTGCCGTCGAGGGCATGTGCCGCGACCTGCTGGCCAACACCGTGATCGAAAACTATAGCTACGAGTTGGCGTGAGATCACACGTGAGATCACAACCGTGATGTTCCGTTTCACGGTCGCCACCCAGGCTGGAACGCCAATCCTTGCCGGCTTGGCGGCCACGGCCGCGCTGTTCGTCATGACGCCACTCGTGGCGCTGGCGGACGCCTTCGCGCTGGTTGCTGGCAAACCGGTCGAACTGCGATGCGAGACCCAGGCGACCCAACTGGCGCCGACGGCACAGGTCTCGGCCGGTGCGTTTCGGGTTCGTCTGGAAGCGATGCCTGGAGCCGCCGACGGGGCAACGGGGAACTGGACGCCGATCGATCGCGATGACCGCCATACCGGCTCGCTCGTTGAGCGCCACCGCGAAGCTTGCAAGGCGGGCTGCCCCCTATACACGGGAGCCGGCGGCAAAACCTTTGAATTGTGGGTGCCGCGCCGGACCACGATCGACAAAGCTGCACCGGGTGAGATGCTGACAATCGCCGTCGTCGATCACGCGGCTCTGACCCTCAAGGCCTCGACGTTCCAGGACCAGCAGATCGCCTCACTCGAACAGGGCGCGTGCAAAATCGTCGAGTAGCGCGTAGAGCCGTGGTCGAGGCGGGACAGTGTCGCCAAATTGTGCCTATTGATCACGTGCCTACCGCCACGTTCGACCAACAACGTTGCAACTTTGGAGACCTCAACGGACCATGCGCGCTTCCGTCATCGTCTTCCCTGGCTCAAACTGCGACCGCGACGTCAAAACGGCGCTCGAGCGCGTTGCTGGCGCCAAGGTCGCCATGGTCTGGCACCAGGAAACGAGCGTCCCGGCCTCGGACGTCATCATCGTTCCTGGCGGCTTCTCGTACGGCGACTATCTGCGCTGCGGGGCGATGGCCGCGCACAGTTCGATCATGCGCGACGTGAAGGCCAAGGCTGCGGCAGGGACTGCCGTGCTCGGCATTTGCAATGGCTTCCAAATCCTCACCGAAGCCGGCTTGCTGCCGGGCGTCCTGATGCGCAACGCATCGCTGCGCTTCATCTGCCGCGACGTACACTTGAAGGTCGAGCAGAACGACACGCCGTTCACGTCGGCCTATGACAACGGCCAAGTGATCCGCGTGCCGATCGCACACGCCGAAGGCAATTATTTCACCGATAGTGAAACGCTGGCACGCATCGAAGGCGATGGTCAGGTCGTGGTGCGCTATTGCGATGCCGCTGGCGCTGTGACCGCCGCCGCCAACCCGAATGGCGCTCTAGCCGGCATCGCCGGCATCTGTGATGCCTCGCGACGCGTCGTCGCGATGATGCCACACCCCGAACGATTGTATGAGCCCGCACTTGGTGGCTCGGACGGCGCGGGCGTGTTCCACAGCCTCGTCCGGCAGCTTGCCGCAGCGTAAAGCCGAGAACGATCGTTAAAAACGACCGCAACTGACGTGCCAAAACCATTGTGCAGACGGTCTTCCAGGGTACAAGACCTTTCGGGGCGCTCAACAGCTCGTCACAATCGTGGCGGTGCTGGATCGATAGCGCGGCGATCAGGTTCGGGAACGGCGTGACAGACCAGCGAGTCCTTCCGTGTTGAGGGTGATGAGCGTGACCTCCGAATGGTGCCGGCGGCTGATCATGCTGCCGCGCCTCTTCAAGCGCGCCATCCTCATCGCCGCGGACCTTGCCATCCTGACACTGGCCATGGTCGCTGCCTGGTGGCTGCGCCTGATGAGCTTCGACGACATGAATTGGGCGAGCTTCAGTGCGGCACTGATCGCCCCTCCGATCACCGTCGCCACATTCGCCTACCTTGGCCTCTACTGCCTCGTGACACGCTACATCGGCAATCGCGGGATTGGCCAGATCGCGGCCGGTGTCGTCCTTTCGACGCTGATCTGGGCCATGGTTCTCGTCATGAGCGGGCAACCGGGCGTGCCGCGTTCGACGGTCCCGCTCTATGCCATTCTCGGTATCGTGATGATCGTCTCCAGCCGTTACGCGGCAAGTTGGGTGCTGACGAGTTCCGGGGTCCGCCTGCCGCGGGAGGCGACCGAACCCGCCGCACCCAAAAATGTAATCATCTATGGCGCCGGAACCGAGGGCGTCCGCCTGTTGCAGGCCATCAAGACCGTCGGTGACCGCCGCGTCGTCGGCTTCGTCGACCCCGAGCGGTCGTTGTGGGGCCAATACGTCGGGCAAACCAAGGTCTATACGCCGCCAAAACTCAAAAATTTGATCGAGGCCCGTAAGGTCGCCGAAGTGCTGATCGCGCTGCCGTCGAGCCGACGCCGGGAGCGTCGCGAGGTCCTCGAGCAATTGCGCGGCACCCGCGTCAGCGTGAAAGTGTTGCCCGCGCTGGAGGATCTCGCGCGTGGCGACATCTCCGTCTCGGACTTGAAGCCGATCGATGTCGACGACCTGCTCGGCCGTGAGCCGGTTCCACCTGATGCAACGCTGCTCGAACGCAGCATCAGCGGCAAGTCGATCCTCGTCACTGGGGCTGGCGGGTCGATCGGCTCGGAGCTCGTCCGACAGATCCTGCGATTGCGGCCGGCCCGCATCGTTCTCAACGATGTCAGCGAATACGCGCTGTACGAGATCGACCTCCAAGCCCGAGAGATCGCGGCCAACCTGCCGCGCACCGGCGACCGGCCCGAGATCGTTCTGGTGCTCGGCTCGGTTCTCGACGAACCGCTGGTCCGCGACATGCTCGTGCGCCATGCGATCGATACGGTGTTCCACGCCGCCGCCTATAAACACGTTCCCATCGTCGAGACCAACGCCGTCGTCGGGCTCGAGAACAATACGTTCGGCACCGCGATCGTCGCCAAATGCGCCGCTGCCGCTGGCGTCGAACGCTTTGTTCTGGTCTCGACCGACAAGGCGGTGCGGCCAACCAACATCATGGGCGCCAGCAAACGCCTTGCCGAGATGGTGCTCCAGGCGCTCGCCGCCGAGCCCGGCTGCCGGACGGTGTTCACCATGGTCCGCTTCGGTAACGTGCTCGACAGTTCGGGCTCTGTCGTCGCGCTGTTCCGGCGGCAAATCAAAGCTGGCGGACCATTGACCGTCACCGACCCCGAGATCACACGCTATTTTATGTCGATCCCCGAGGCCGCCGGTCTCGTCATCCAGGCTGCTGCCATGGCGCGCGGCGGCGAGGTCTTCGTCCTTGAAATGGGTGAACCGGTGCGGATTGACGACCTCGCGCGCTTGATGGTGCGCCTGACCGGGCTCGATGTCCGTTCACAAACCAACCCCGATGGCGACATCGCGATCGTCTACACCGGGTTGAGGCCAGGCGAGAAACTCTACGAGGAACTGCTGATCGGCGCCAACACCGAGCGGACCGAGCATCCGCGAATCATGCGGTCGGGCGAACCGTTCCTGTCGATCCGTGAACTCGTCCAGGAGTTCGACACCCTGCGCCAGGCCATGACAAAGCGCGATATCGCCGCGATCGAAGCGTTGTTGAGCCGCACGGTCGAGGGCTATCAGCCAGATCCCAACGGGCATCGCAGCGTGCGAACGCCTGTGTCGATGCCGCCGGCGTCACGGATGCTCCATTGACCGCCAGTGTCGCAAAAAAACCAGCCATACCGGCGCGTTCTGCCGTCCGCCGGATCGCGATCGTTGCGCCCCACGGTTCATCGTTCGCCCGCCAATACGAAACGTTGATCGCGGCTCTGACTGCTAGACATCATGGTGTGTTTTGCCTCGCACCCCAGTTCGAGACGGCCGATATCGCCGCCATCGACTTGCTCGGTGCGACCCGCCAACAACTCGCCGGGCGCCCCGTAGGATTCCAGCTGTTCCCACTGCGCGCGCGCATCGCAGCTCTCACAGCTCAGCTCACGAGCTTCGCGCCACACGCTGTCTTGGCGTCCGGCGGATCCGAGTTGCCGTTACTACTCCAGGCCGCAAAGCGCGCGCGCGTCGCCCGCACCGTGGCCCTGATCGACGAGGTACCAGTTGCCATAGCGGCGGGGCTGCTATCGGCTAGCACGTCGCTGCGTTCGGCCGCGCACCAATCGGGACGCGCAACTGGGAGCCCGGCACTGCGCCCCGCCTCAGGCTCGGCGACCAGCCTCAAGCGAGCGCTGCAATTGGCCGACGCCGCCGTGTTCCACAACGGCGACCATGTCAAAGACCTCAAGGCCCGCGGACTGCTGCCAGCCGACCTCGCCTATACCATACTACCTGGGTCCGGCGTCGATCTGGCCCGGTTTACCGCGACGCCGTTGCCAGCCTTTGGCGGCGGATTATCGTTCCTGATGATCGCTCCGCTCGACCATGCCCACGGCGTGCTCGATTTTTGCGAGGCCGCCCGCCAGGTCAAGGCCCGAGCACCGTCGGCGCAGTTCCGGCTCGCCGGCCGGCCGTCGCACCGTCCAGATACCATCGGCATGGCGCAGCTTGCGCCCTACCTCGACGCGGTCGAGTATCTCGGCACGATCGAAGATCCACGGCCAGTGGTCGCCTCCAGCCACGTGTTCGTCTATCCAGCCCAACATCCCCCGCTTGGCGAGGGCATGCCGCCGGATGTGCTCGAAGCGCTCGCGATGGGTCGGCCGGTGATCACGACCAACACCCCAGGCTGCCGCGACACGGTCGACGAACGCGTCAACGGCTGCCTTGTGTCACCGGGCGACCCCGCCGCACTCGCCGCCGCGATGCAGACGTTCCTCAAGCGACCGGATCTGATCCCGCACCTCGCCCGCGCCAGCCGCGCGAAAGCCGAACGCCGCTTCGATGCCACCGCCGTCAACGCGACGCTGATCCAGTTGTTGGCAGTGGGGTGATCGAGCGCCCGCAGTGACGGCCTTGAACGGCAGGACGCACTGCCGCCGACATCACCTCACGCATCCGGTCCAATCATCTTCTCCGGCCGCACGATGGCATCGAAATCGTCTGCTGGGATGCCGTCCGCAATCGCTTCCTCGCGCAGGGTCGTGCCGTTCTTGTGCGCGGTCTTGGCGATCTTGGCGGCGCGGTCGTAGCCGTATTTCTCCTTGAGCGGCGTGACCAGCATGAGCGAGTTGGCAAGACCCGCCGCGATGTTCTCGAGTCGCGGCTCGATGCCGACAACGCAGTTGTCGGTGAACGACACGGCCGCGTCCGCCAGCAGCCGAACAGATTGCAAAAAGTTGTAGGCCATCATCGGGTTATAGACGTTAAGCTCGAAATGGCCTTGGCTGCCAGCGAACCCGATCGCCGCGTTGTTGCCGTGGATATGCGCGCACACTTGCGTCAGCGCCTCAACTTGCGTCGGGTTGACCTTGCCCGGCATGATCGACGAACCCGGCTCGTTTTCTGGCAGCGACAGTTCGCCAAGCCCAGCGCGCGGACCCGAGCCGAGGAAGCGGATATCGTTGGCAATCTTGAAACACGCCATGGCCACGGTCGCGATCGCGCCGTGCGTCATGACCATTGCGTCATGCGCGGCCAACGCCTCGAACTTGTTGGGCGCCGACGTGAACGGCAGGCCGGTGATCGCCGCGATCCGCGCCGCCACCGCATCAGCGAACCCGGCCGGTGAGGCGAGCCCGGTGCCGACAGCCGTGCCGCCCTGGGCCAGTTCCATCAGCATCGGCAGCGTCATCTCGATACGTGCGATGCCGTTCTCGATTTGACGCGCGTAGCCGGAGAACTCCTGGCCGAGCGTCAACGGCGTCGCGTCCTGCGTGTGCGTACGGCCGATCTTGATGATGTGATCCCACGCCTTGGCTTTGCCATCGAGCGCAACATGGAGATGGCGCAACGCTGGCAGCAGCCGGTGAACCGCTTCCTCGGCGCACGCGATATGCATGGCCGTCGGAAACGTATCGTTCGACGACTGGCTCATGTTGACGTGGTCGTTGGGGTGCACTGGCACCTTCGACCCCATGACACCGCCCAGCATTTCGATCGCGCGGTTCGAGATCACCTCGTTGGCGTTCATGTTCGACTGCGTGCCCGAGCCGGTCTGCCAGACGACGAGCGGGAAATGGCCGTCGAGCTTGCCGTCCATCACCTCTTGGGCGGCCTGGATGATGACGGCGCCCAAAGCGGGATCGAGCTTGCCGAGCGCCATGTTGGTCTCGGCCGCAGCGCGCTTGACGATACCCAGCGCCCGGACGATCGGCTGCGGCTGCTTCTCCCAGCCGATCTTGAAATTGCCCAAGCTGCGCTGCGCCTGCGCGCCCCAGTAGGCATCGGCCGCGACGTCGATCGGGCCGAACGTGTCGGTTTCGGTGCGCGTCGGGGTCATCGGCTCGGGCTCCGGCATGAGATCAAAGGCGGAAATGATTCCACCGTCTCGCCGGGTAGCACGTCGGGTCAAACCGCTCCAGTTCGACGATTGGCGACCGGCGACTGGCGTGCCGAGCTCGTTCCGGTTACGGCCGATCAATACCCGCGGGGCAGCACAACTTGCTCCAGGCCATCGAGCGGCGATGGCGGCGGGAGGGGCGCTACACCTTGCGATGCCGGAGTTGGCGGGCGAGCGGCCGGGGCCTCCACGAGAGCGATTGTGTCGATCTTACCGCAGCCTTTATCGGCCAAAAGTTCATTGAACGCGTCAAGGCGAATTTGCTCGTGTCGCAAATCGGCGACCGCCTTGTTGTCGGAGTCAGCTGGTCCAAACACGCGCGCGAATGTCCGCGCCAGTGTTGGAGCCGCAGCTTTGCGCTCGGCTTCGGCGGATCGTTCGAGCGCGTTGATCCGTGCCGCCTGGGCTTGCATCGTCGTCTCGATGGCAACGCACGTGGCGTTCCGTTCGGCGTCCGTCAGGACCACGCGTGAGGTTGGCAAGGTCCCGGTGTTCAATCCACCGTCAGAGACCTCGGACAGGCCTCCAGCACAGCCGCCAAGTGCCGAAACACCTCCAACGAGCAGGGCGAACGCAGCCGCGCGGACGGGCTGCAAAAGCCCAAGCCAAGTCGCATACAAAATAAACGGTACGTGATCCACCAGCAGGTCCACACCAGTCGCGGAATGATCGCAACCATTCCTCCGCACCCACCCGAATTCAAGCCCTAAAGCAAGGCCAGCCCGTGGTCCATAGTTACGATCGTCTATGCGAAACCGGCTCCAGGTCGGCTAGACCACCCAGACGCCCGTCAAAACGACGTGAGGCGCTACTTTTTCCGGAACGCGTCGAGACTGACGACTTGAGCGCCCGGCCCCGGTGACGGGGTTGGATCATCTGACGGTTTTTCCGTATCGCCGCGCGACGGTGGTGAGGCGGCTGCGATGGCCGAGGGAGCCAGGGCTGGAGGAGCCAACGCTGGAGGAGCCAGTGCCGGAACAGGTGCTGGGGCCGACTTCGGCCTCGGCAAGGCGGGACGCTGGTCGGACGTCGCGATCTGCAAGTTTGCTGGCGCGGCAGTCCGCTCAACGCGAGATTTCCCCGGCCGCGCTGTCCGTCGCCGGACGCCGTTACGGGCTTCGGCCGCGTCGCCGCCGTCAGAGGCGATGTGTTCGTCGAATTGAAGTACGAATTTGGCGCTCGGATCGATGAACACCTTGATTGCCGAAAACGGCACGACGAGCCGCTCAGGGATGCCGTCGAACGAAAGCTTGACCTCGAACCGGTCATCCGAGACGGCAAGATCCCAGAACCTGTGCTGGAGGACGATCGTCATCTCGGTCGGGTATTTTTCACGAAGGCGCTTCGACAGCGCGACGCCCGGCGCTTTCACATCATACGAGATGTAGAAGTGGTGGTCGCCTGGCAGGCCTGACTTGGTGACATCGATCAGCACAGTTTTGACGAGGCCGCGCAGGGCCTCCTGATGCAGGGTGTCATAGTCGATGGTCGCTTCTGTCGTCATGCGTACCGTTCCGGACCCCGTTCTGCTGAACCGCCCGGCTCGGGCGCGTCCAGGTCATTCGCCGCGTCAGCGAAGTGGAGGGCTTCTGTTGCCCGGTGCCCTCCGGACCGCGCCTCAACCGGCTAAGGTAAAGGACTTAGGTTCAGGTACTGGCACCGCCATTAGGCAGCGACAGCGACCTCAGCATAGTTGTCATTGGCAACTATTCTGGATGGTCCGATAACGGTGGTACCATGCCGAGCAAAAGAGCACCCTTTACACCCTCGTCGATCCTATTTCGCCCCCATCACCTGCCGTCACCGCGAGGTGCGGCGGCAGATGGTGGAGGCGCCGGGTACCGCCCCCGGGTCCGAATGGCTTATTGCGGAGTCCATTTATCGCCGTAGCCGGACGAATCCGGCACACAATACATACGACCTCTGGGCAAATAAAAAAAGGGCCTCCCGGCTAACACGTTCGCCCGGCGCATGTGACGCACAACACAAAATCGAAAGTCGAAGTGCGTGAACCCCACGACACAGACGCCCCAGCCGCCCGAGTCGAAACATATCCCGGGCCAGAACGGCATATCCGGCGGGCGCCGACCGGCCTATGTACCTGACACGCCATGGCGCCCGATCGAGGCCACGGGCGCGACGATCGCGGCATTGCTCCTGTCGCTGGCGATCGGCTTACCGCTTGCGCTGGCGGTCGCCGTCGCGGCAGACGCCGACGTGATCGCCACCACGGTGCTCGGAACGCTGCTCCAACAAGGCCTGATGATCGCTATCGTGCTGTGGCTCGCCCGTCGCCGGGGCGGCACGTGGTCGAGAGTGTTGGCGCTCGGGCCACCGCGCGGTGGCGTGTGGTCGTACGCCGAAGGTGCCGCCATCCTGATCGGCACTGTCGCCATCATGAGCACGGCAATTCACACCTTGGACCCGACTTTGATCAAGTCGGATTTGAAGCAGTTCGCCGCTATCCTCAACTCGCCGTGGTGGTGGGCCATGTTTCCCATGGTCGGCATCGGCGCACCGCTTTGGGAGGAACTTGCGTTCCGAGGATTTCTGTTCTCGGCCATCGCCCAATCAAGGCTCGGCACCATGGGAGCCGCTATCATCACCTCGGCCATATGGGCCGCCGTTCACCCCTATTCCGTGCTCGGCGTTATCCAAGTCTTTGTCATCGGCATGATCTTTGCGGCCATTTTGATCCGCACCGGCAGTCTGCGGGTGCCGATCGTCATCCATGCGGTCTACAATATTGCTTTGACCACTGTGTTGGTATCCGACGCCGGGAAAAGCGTTATCGCGCCATGAGCGTCTCGGGCTCGATTCGGCGAGGCCCCAGGCAGCGCAAGAACCGAGGCGGCCCTCAACAGCTTATACCTGTTCATGAAACCTGCGCGAGGATTGCTATGCGGGCCGCTACGGCGTGTGCTGGGACAAACCGATTCTCGTGCTCCTAGAGCTCGCCGCGCCAAGAGGCCCGCCCATGAACGCCAATACACCGCAACCGACCATGGCTGCTTCCAGCACCCCTACTGTGGCCGCCGTCTCGCGCCTCGACAGCCACCTGCTGATCATCCTTGCAATCCTTCTCACCGCCGCTGCCCTCGCCGTCCTGTTAGGACGCAGCGCAGCCGTCGAGGAGGAGATTGCAATTGCATCGGCGTGCGGCTTCGCGCTTTTAGCCCTCGTCGGGCATCTCGCCATCTCATGGACCGGCAGGGCTCCCGAGCCCGCCAAACTGAAATCACGCGGCAATGCGGCGAAAGCCAAGAAGAAGCTGGCCGCGCAAACCGTTGAGCCTGCCGACGACCGCCGTGAGCCGGTGCTGCCGGCACTCGGAAGCGAACCGTCGCTCGATACCGCGGTCGACATCGCCGCGCTCGCCGCCCTGCCAACCGTCACATCGCCCGCGACCTCGGCTGTTGAGACTTCGGCTGCCGGGACGGCTGCTCTCGGGTCGTGGCAAGCCGAAATCAGCCGGGCCATGCCGCCCGTCGATTCGCACGGGCCAGCAGAGCCTCGCCTCCCCGATCCGCACCGGTCCGAGCCACCTGCTCTTCCGCCGCTCAATGCAGTCAACCCGGCCGCGCCCAACCGGCGGCCTGGATCGACGATTGACGAGAATGAGGTGCAACGGGTCGAGAAACTGGTCCGGCAACTCGCCGAGAATGTCAGTATTTTGGAACAGTCGGCACCAACAACGGGGCGCGGGCAGGCCGGGCGGGTCACGCCACAACACGGCCAGCCGCCTCAACCGCCCCCAGCTGCAACGCTGCAGAACCCCTACGCAACGGGACCTTCGATCCGAACCGCGATACCGACGGTTATTGCCAGCATGCCGTCGCATCAGGCAGTCGCCGCTCAGCCGACATTGACCGAGCCGAGTTTGCACGAACTGTCTGCCCCCGAACAGTCTGCGCCCGATGTGTCCTCATACGACGCCGCCTCGACCCAGATGGCCGTCGCCCTTGCTGCAGCACTTGCCCCCGAGCCCGCTGAGCCCGCGACCGCTGCGCGCCCCAGCGCTGCCACGACCCGTGAACGTGATGAGATCATCGCGGCGCTGAACGCCCAGCGGATCGACGTGTTTCTCGAACCGATCCTCGACATCAAGGACCAGCGGCCGCAGCATTTCGAAGTCTCGATCGCCATGCGCACGGCGTCTGGCGCTGCATTGGACCTCGGCCGCGCGGAAACGCACCTCGGCGGTACCGGCTTACTGCCACTCCTCGACCAAACCCGCATCGTTCAGGCGGCAAACCTCGCCGACCGCTTGGCCGGACTTGGCAAAACAGGTTCCGTGCTGACGCGTCTGCACGGCGAGACACTGTCGAACGAGGGCTTCCGCCACAGCTTCGCCAGCGGACAACGCACGATCGGAGCGTTCCCGCGCCATCTCGTGTTGTCGTTACCTCAGGTCGAGGTCGCTCACTTCACCAACGCCGATTGGCAGACGCTGGCCCGCCTCGGCGCGGCGGGCTTCGGCTTTGCCATCACCAGTATCACGACGCTCGATATGGATTTCCAAGGCCTCGCCGCGCGCGGCTTCGTCATCGCCCGGCTCGATGCGGACACGTTCTTGAACGGACTGCCGGCCGAGGGGATGCGCATTCCACCTGGCGACATCTGCCGCCATTTCGCCGCGTGTGAGCTCGCGCTCGTCGTCGGCCGGATCGACGACGATCAGCAGCTCGCCCGCATCTTCGGCTTCGGCGTGCTGTTCGGGCAGGGGCAAGTGTTCGGTGGGCCACGCGCGGTCAATCCAGACGCCCACGTTCGCGGTGGGGCAACAACAGGCTCGGTAGCGGCGACCGCGTAAAGCCAATCTGCTCGATTGCCCGCGAGCCTGCAAATCCAGCCTCGGCGGATAGGCACGCCACGCGTGCTCAAAACGCGCTCCAAGCCAAGTTTTACGACATCAAAAATTGGTGCGGTCGAGAGGACTCGAACCTCCACGGGTTGCCCCGTTACCACCTCAAGGTAGCTGCCCGAGCGGCGCACACGAGTTTGCGGGCGCTTTAACGCAATTAAATGATACAAATCCGGTTCAGAGCGACCCTGGCGGAACCACCAATAGGTACAACGTACCTTTTGAAATCCTAGCCGGAGATGTGCAAAACCTGTCGGCTGTCAAGCTAAAAAGCGCATGATTGGCGGGACGATTATGGTCCGACGTCTGTCCGGCCCGGGGACAGAACAGCCCCGCGCCAGACCGGGGGGATCTGGCGCGGAGCGTCAACGACCGCAGGCGCCCGGGGCTGGCGCGGCAGTCGGACTTGGATGGCCATTGGCCAAATAGGTATCGGTGGGAGCCGTGCGCCACTTGAGATGATTTCGCGCGTACGGGTGCTTGTTGCCGGCGGCGAGCGTCATCCAGATCGTGATGACACTCAACAGCCACGGCAGATAGGTGACGATGGCCGTTTGCATCACAGCACCGCCGCCAAAAATGTGCCGATCGCCACCACGACACATGCGCAGGCGAGGTCGATCATTTGACGACGAACGAGAACATCTGTTGTGCGAGTTCGATCTTGCCGAGCAGCACCAACGCCAACACCACGATCGCTCCGATCGTCAACTTCAAATCTGCTATCGTCCACGGCGGCCGCGCCTCGATAGCCACCACGCGCCGCGTCAGGTCCGTGTGGATCTGCTTGCCATCCGTAACCTCCTGGCGAATGCCATCGAGGGTCTCGTCTTGCCGATCGAGCCGCTGCAAGATGATCTGCTGCCCCACTTGCAGGCCGCCAAGGGCGTGCGCTACCGGGTCGAGCGGCGGGTGGTAGCCGTTCGCCTGCGGCGGCATCGGGAATGGCGGCGGAGGGTGCGGGTGCATCAGCTCCTCGGGTAAGCATAGTGGCAGCTCCTACAGTCTGGGGTTGGCGCATTACGCGGCCTCATTTTTTCTCGATTGTTTCGACATGGTCGGCCAAAGCCGACTGCTTCTGGCGGCACCTGGCGTAAAGCCCCCGACTAGATTCGTAGTAGTAGGCTCGAGACTTGGGGTTGCGGGATTCGTCGCCAGGGATCGGCGGCGCCTCCGGGCAGCGTTCTTTGGCCCAACCGGGTGCCTCGCGCAGTCCGACCGGGGCAACGGGCTTGTCTCCGGCGCAGCCTGCCAGCATCGCCGCGATCACGAGCATGATGACGAGAATGGGCATGGTCACTTGATCCTGTTGAGCTTGTCGATTGTAGACTTCGGGATGGCCGGCGGCGGTGGCGTGGGTTGGCCTGCAACGGGAACCGGGACGAAGATCTGCTCGACCTCCTTCACGATCTCGACCCTTACGTTGCGGCGCGCCTCATCGGCCTCGTCAAACGCCGTGGTTGCAGCCTTGGCCACCTTCTCAAGCTGGGTGTTCCGCTCTTCGATTACGGAGACCCACTTGTTCTCGTTCTCTTGCGCGCCGATCGACTTGACGTGCAGGTAGAGCCACGTTCCGGTCCCGAGGATGACAGACGCAAGCAGCCCCCAAAGCACCGCCTTGGTGGTCAACCATGCCGGCAGCGCCCAGGCGCTAACCGCTTGTGTTGCCAGCCCGCCCACGAGGCCGAGGCCGGTAGCGACCCGACCGGTAGGCTTGAAGGAAATAGTGGCCAGCCACGACAGCGATGACCGCCACCAGTAGCGCAGGAACGAGAGTGTTGACGCCCACGTACCCGCGAGCGACCTTTGCCAGTGCATGTGCAGCCTCCGCCGTTGTCCCGATTTCGGTGATAACGCCACCCACTGAATCCTTGATCTTCTGCATCGCGCCGGTCGCAGTCTGCATTTGCGTGCCGACTGCATCCGCTGTCTCGATGGCGACCGAGACACCGGCTGTTGCCACCGACACATCGCGCGCGATCTTGAGGGTTGTTGCGGTGCGCGACCCGGCCTTGCTCAGGTCCGCTAGACTTGCCTGCTCCCGGGCGTCGGTGTCGTCGGCCACCTCATCATCACCGTCGAACATCGCGGTCGCCTTGGCGAACCAGCGATGACGCGCGGCAAGCCCATTGGTGCCGCCGTTGACGCGCCGAGAGACCTTCTCGACGTCTCCGGTATCGGCGAGCGCGTTGCAGCCGCTGGTTTGCCACTCGATGAACGCCGCCTCCCAGCCATAGCGGGGCGTCGAAAGCAGGTCGGGGTCAGCCACACAGTCAATGCCAAGCGCGGTGCTGACTTTGGTGTAGATGTAGCGGCCGGTGCATTGCAGCGGACCGCGCCCGATGAACTTCGCCCCGTCGCCTGGCTCGCTGTTGCCGAGGTCACGCACTCGCCCGCCATATAGGCTCTCGGCCAGCAGCGTGTGATCGCGACAGAGTTCTGCGGCCACGGCCTGGAGCGAAAGCGACCTGAAGCGCTCGATCTCACGCGCCGCCTTTTTGACCCGAAACGAGTTCGCCTTGAGCAGGCTTGCCGGCAAGTGGTTCAAGTTCTCGCGCATGCCCTTGACCGGCGCGCCGCCGCGACCATTGGTGCGCAGCCCGTCCGTCTCGGCCGAGACCTGGGCGAGGAAGTGATGCCAGCGACCGGGCGTTTTGAGGCCATACTTGTTGCCCCAAGCGATGTGATTCTGCACAAAGCTGTCGACCCAGGCCGGGTCCCCGTTGGGCCAGAAGCGGGCCATGTCCGATGCGGAAAAAACGAGCGCCATGTGATCAAGCTCCGTTCCAGAGGCTGTCGGCCGTGTAGTCGGTCGGGATTGGGGTCATGGCCTCAATCTCGTTGCTTCTTGTCCGAACAGCTTTAATCGCCGTTGCCAGCCCGCGAAGTGCGGCGGCTTCGGCTTGCTCTTCCGTCGTGAGCGGGCGGGTGTGTCGATAGTCGTTGAGTTCGTTCGCCCTCATATTGGCGTTGAGCTGCTTGATGATCCCGCTGGTCAGGTCTGGCGCGCCGGTAATCGCCAAGATGCGCAGCTGCGCTTCGGCTTTTATGTGAGCGGCGGTTATTACCACGGCAGGCGTTGAGCGGACGATGCGGACCTGTGTAGGCTCGATGACGACCTGCTCGCTCGGCCCGGCACCTTCCGTGACGACCGGTCGAAGAACAGGACCGCCGTCCCCTTTCTCGTCGAGGGATACGCGCTTGTGGATAGGGTAGCCGTCCCAGTCGGCAATCTCGCGCCAACCGACTATTGCCCCTCCGTCCATGACTGCATAAGTCGCCATTATATCCCCCATGATGCGGCTACGCCCGCCTGGACGTTCGGCGTGGCGATGTCGCACTGAATGTTCGCAGAGCCACCGGAATTGACCGTCCCACTAGCGCCGGTTATATTGTAAAACGTCCGAAAATTGTGATCGTAATCCTCGGTCGCGCCCGTCCAAGTGGACGTCGTGTATTGCGGGTTGTTGACCGCCGCTATGACGATCCCACCTGACGGCACATTGACCGTAAAACTGGCTGGATTGGCCCCACTTGTTGCCGTCCCAATTACGGTTGGGTTAATGCCGTAAGCCGCCCACTTGGCAATTGCCGTAATATCGACCGTTGTGCTCCACGTCACAACAATATCGGCGGTGGCACCGGTCGGCACGGCAGCAATAAACAGAGCCTGCGTCGTAGACGCTGCGCCACTGTAGTCAGTCCGCATCTCGACAGCAGGGGTCGCAGTAATGCCGCCAATCGTAACAGTCGGCGTTGCGGGCCGAGTGCCTGAGTTTTGCATGACCGCAACAATAACATAACGGTTGGGGGCGGCCGTTCCGATCGCCTCCGCTGTGAACGTCTGTGTCGATCCGCTCCCAGCGTCATTGCGACCGGTGTGGACGAGGGACGCAGCACCGACACCGCCATCAAATGTTGGCATGAAGGTCATTGCAGGGCCACCACGTTGAGCAGTGAGAAACCATTGTGCTTCGTGATGTAGGCCAGGAAATCGTCGCCATTGACGGTCGAGAACGCTGCGCCCGTGACCCGCGTAAATCCACTTGTTGTGATGGCACCCGCACTGCCGTTGTTGGTATACTGGACAATGATGGTGCAGTTGTTTGTCGGCGGAGCTAGAGTGTGGGCGCCACCGTTCACGGCATACTGGAAGTTGCCGCTCGCTTCGTCCGGCGTGAATGTGCCGGATGATTTGGTGCCGGCGTTAAACGCCGTCGCCGAGTAGCCAGCGCTCAGCGCTTTTGTCGCGTTGGCGCGAACGATGTTGGTGTCGACCCGCTCGTACCCCACAGCAGGCTGGTAGGACAGACAGCGCCAATTGCCCGACGCGTCGCTGGCAAAGATCGCTGAGTCGCCTGCCGCCGTTGTGCTGCTCGTGCCGCCCGGCAGGATCAGCGTTGTCGCGTTGTGAGTGAGCGTGAGCGCGCCCGTAAACGTCACAAAACGCACGACATTGGGCGCTGCCCCGAGCGAGGTGATGGTGGTCGTGCCGGTGACGGAGACGCGGTGCGACGCCGCAGACCCGATGTCACACGTGGCAGCACTGGCCACAGACACCACGTTGCCGCGTAACCCGCCGCCCTCAGTGTACCGGTAGTTCGTGCCGTTCGAGACAATGCGGCCGGACTGTCCCGGATTCAGAGTGATGCTGGCCGCGCCGTTGATCGTGCTTGTGGTCGGCGTGATCGTTACGACGGTTGAGCCCGCGTTGAAGACGTCGCAAAACCACCCGCTTGCAAAAGCACTGGCGGCACCCGCTTGAGGCAGGGCAACGGCAATCGAAGATGCGTTCGAGAACGTGACAAGTTTCGCGCGGTCCGTGTCAAGGACCGTATAGGTCGTTCCGGTCTGTGCGTTGACCAGCTGCGCCGCGCTGAGCGTGCCTGTGCTGGTAATTGCACTTCCGGGCGCGGCAGTGGCGACCGTGCTCGCAAGTCCTGCGCCGGGAGAAATGCTTGAAAGGCTGCCAACACCGTTGGCGCCGGGGTCACCAGCGCGCGCGTGGACAACGAACAGCCCGTCTGCAGCAGTGAACGTCGGGGTTCCCGCGACATGAGCTACGGCTAGTTGCGTCCATCCGGTATTGTCAGTCGACGCGGCGATGATGTCGAACACCACGTACTGTTGAGGCGCCGTCTTCTTGCGGATTGTGAGCGTGCCACGAACTGGATTAGTCGAGTCGTCCCAGACCAGCACGAACGCCGACACGTCTGGGTTGCCTGGGTCGGCCGACAGGTCGGATATGGCTATGGCAGTGACGCTGGCCCATGTCGCATGGTTGAACCGGATGCCCGCCGTGCCAGGATCGTCCATCGTCGTGGCTGAGGCATAGGCCCACGTAAACCCGGCAGCGGTCGCATTGGCCGCAGATTGTGTTGCGCTCGTTGCCGCCGCAGATGCTGACGTCGCCGCATCCGAGGCGCTCGTCGCGGCGTCAGATGCCGACGTGGCAGCATTCGTGGCGCTTGTGGACGCGCCCGATGCACTCGTTGAAGCGCTGGATGCTGAGCCAGCCGCCGCAGTCGCCGACGCAGCCGCTGCTGTTGCCGATGCGGCAGCCACTACGGCCTGCCCGAAGATGTCCGTCTCCGTGCCGCCGTCGTCCTTGTGGTAGAGCCTGCCATCCGTCTTGGTGTAGACGATACCCCTGCCAGATGGTGGCGTAGCAGGCGCACTCCCCTCGACCAATTGGAGGCTTGCCACGGCCTTGATCGGCTTGCTCGTGGCGTCATAGCTGGTGCCAGAATTGTCCAGCTTGAGCGCGCGGGTCAGCCCGTCAGACACTTCCTGGTCGACGCGCCTATGGCGGGCCGCGACCGAGTTGTGCGTTGCCGCCGAGAAGTTACCATTTGTGGCGAAGTCGTCGGGTTGGTCCAGCGTCGTCTCGCGCCGGATGATCAGCTTGGTGCCGGTTGCGAGGTTTCCGCCCGATAGTGTGAGCGTGCCCGATGCGGTGCCTGCACCCGTGAGCGTATAGTCGACGCCCTCGACGAGCGCGGTTTCAACGTCAGTCGCGACGACACGGCGCGAGACTTTGATCTCGGAATTTGCGGCAAAGTAAATGCCAACACTGTTGGCGTCCTGAACGGCGAACGCCGCGACCGAGCCGGTTCCGGTGTAGACGACACGGGGGATCGCAGCACTGAGCGCCATTACACATGCCTCCGGTGGCATTGTGTGGCGTCAGACCCCTCTGCGCTTGATCCGGCTAAGTGATTTGCCGGACGGGCGCAAGCCCCTATTGCTGTGGCATAGATCTTGGCGTCTGCGACCTAGCGTCTATCCGATAGCGCGCCATCGAAGAATCGGGCTCTTCAGTCAACAAGTGTTTCTTGACATCTGGCCATACGGCTTTGACGGCATCGTAGCTGTAGACCTTGTTGCGCCCGTTGGTGAGGCGATACCACAATTCTTCGGCAACGGCCGGCGCAGCGGCTTGCAGCTCGCTCCACAGACCCTCTGTCCGCATTTCGTTGCTATTGGCCCAGCCTGGCTTGCCGAGCACGATCTGGGCGTTGCGCGCCTCCCGCATAGACATTTCTTCGAGGATCTCGTTGACCACCCGTTGCGTCGAGGCCGGGTTCACAATCTTCTCGGCGTCGCGGCCTTTCTTGTTCGACTTCTCGACATAGAGCGTATCGTCGGCCATCTGTCGGCGAAGCCCCGTGATCGCCGAGATCACCTGCCGTGCCCGGTTGAGCGGGTGCATGTCCTGATCTTTTTCTTCGTAGTGGTGCTGTAGCAGGGCATAGGCCTTGCGGTCCGGGTCGAGGCGCTGCAGGAATTCCTGCGCTTCGCGTGGTGACTTGATCTCCTTGATGAACCGCTCGTAGCCCTTGGCTGCCATCACATACAGCCCGCCATCCGCGGTCATCTCCGCCCAGAAGTTTGACGTCGAGTAAGCGCCGCGCGAAGACCGCCGGGCGATCCGCGAGATGAACACATAGTCCTCGAACGACTTGTCCGACGTCCGGCCCTTAGAGAAGCCGAGCGCTGGGATGATCGCATCGGTGGCAGTCAGCATGTCGCGACCGACACTGGCAAACATCGCCTTGATTAAGTTGTCCGTTTTGTATGGCGACATCCCGAAGTTCCGAGCCAACAGCTTGGAAAACTCTGACGAGTAGGCATCGTACTGCATTTCAGGCGGCAGACCCTGCAGGCGCAGCGGTAAATCGCTCTTGTTTCGGTCGTATTGGCTCTTGCCGGTAATGCTATCAAGTGGCGTCGTGATCAACGTGTTGTAGATCGTTTCGATGGTTCGGAACGTTGGGATCTCTGGTGCGACCAGAAGCATCTCGCGGAGCGACTTAGCGAACCGCTGTTTAGCCATCGGGTCTTGCTTGACCAACCCGTCGAACATCGCCTCAAACAGGTTGGAGAATACGGCCAGCTCGAACGGCTTCGGCAAGCGCCACCACACGCCGTTTGCTTTGAAGAACCAGTGGGTGATCGCCATGTCGCCCTTGCGCAGTTCTTCATGCTCCGGGTCGTCCTGGTAGAGCAATATCAACGCCAAGCCGATCAGGCCGATCGACGCCATCTTGAGGTAAATGCGCTGCGAGTTCGGCAACGCTTCCTTCTCGCCGATCGACAGCGGCATGCCCTGCGTCGCCTTGATGTAGGGCGTGATCGCGTCTCGCATGTTGACGTAGGTGTCGCGCTCCCCGCGCATGGTGCGCAGCGCAGCCGACAGACCTTGCATCTGGGCGTTCAGGAACGCCACCAAGCGCGACACGGTCATCATCCGGGAGCCGCGGCGCGAGAAGTCCATCACGTCGTGCGAGTTGAACGCGGCCTCGAATGCGGCCTCTTCCTCGGTCATGCCATCTCGCAGCATGCGCTGGTAGGCCTGCTCCATGTGGCCTATACGGCTGGCCGCTTCGGTGATCTCCATGGTGCGAAGCATGGATTGCCACGTGGTCGGCGCCGCTGTGAACCCGCTCTTGCGAAGCTGCATCACGTCTCGACCTTGGCCCACCGTGTCGATCAGGTTGGCGTCGATTCCGCCCATCATGCCGGCGAAGTAGTCGTACCGCGCTTGAGCGTCCTTGCTGGTCTGTGGCGTGGCGACGACATTCGACTTTGATCCTGCGATAGCGCCACCGGCTGCGCCGAGCAGCGGTAGAGCAGCGATCGCCACGCCACCGGTTGCGATTCCAGCGGCAGCGCCCGCCGCAAATCCAGCGGCAGCACCGACCGCACCGCCCCGGCTCATGATGTCGAGACCCTTCAAGCCCGTCCAGAACGGCGTGAAGTCGCGAGACAACACCCACGTAGCCATCTGATCGCGGAACCAGTTGACGACGACGTAGGCCGGCGACTTGGTGACGCCCGCGCGGAATGCTTGCGTGAAGAAGACCACCGATTCCAGGCCGTAGTCAAGCTCCCCGGGCTTACCGACTGACGTGAAGATATTGAAGATGTCCTCGCCGAGTTGATCTGCACCAAGCAAGATCGGGACGCGCTTGCCGTCCTCCCAAAGGTAGACGATCCGCTCGCCGAGTCTGCTGGAGGTTTCAACGGCCTGGAACAGAGTCTTTGAGGCTTCCGCGTCCATCATCTGGTCGAGATCGTCAAGCAGCAGTTGGGCGTCCCACGGGTTAAGGCCTGTTTTAGCGATGATCTTCTGCGCTTCGCTCTTCATCTTTTCGACGACGCCGTCGATGGCCAGATCCCGAGCGCGCATGTCGGTGCGCGGAATGCGCTCTGCGATCCGCCCACCGTTGGGACCTGCCGCTTGGGCAAGCCGATCAAGCGAACCGATCACATCGTTGAGCTCGATCCGAGCTTTCGTCCGGTACACGTCGGCCACGATCGACTCGATCGGGTTGACGAAATCTCTGGTCGAGCCCTTGAAACGGAAGATCATCTTGCGGCGGTTGTCGCCCTTGGCGTTCAGCGACGACGGTCCGTCTTGATCCATGATGCGCTGCAGCGGCACGTACCCGTCGCGGAACCGGAAGTCGTCGTATTGGTCCTGCGTCAGGAACCCGTTCTGGAACTTCAGCTCGAGCAGGTTGGCATTGAACTGGTCGAGCATCCGCGCCGCCTTGCGGAACTGCGGGTAGGCTTTCTCAAGGTCATTCTGCGCATTTGCCCATGCCTGCCGGCTGATGAGGTGGTCGGGCGGAGCGTCCAAGAAGCCGTTGTCGAAGCGGTCCCACTCGGCGTTCATACGGCGGGAGACGAGGAACGCCCCGAACGTCTGGGCCATATCCTCGTTCCATTGGGCGTTGCCCGCGCCGCCGAAAGCTTCGGTGAGGACATCCTGCATGGATGGTCCTCTCGGCAGCGTCCGACCCTTGCCGACCACACCACGCCGCAGGATCGCGGTCGCATGCACACGGGCGTGCTCCATCATCCGAGCGAGCTTGTAGGGGTCGTTCAGCGCCTTGATAACGACCTGCTCGCCGGCCTTGATCTGGCTGCCGAGGTTGCGAGTTGCCTCCTCAATGAGGAACTTAACCGCCACCTTGAGCGGGTTTTTATCGTCGAGCAGCCCGGTCGTCGCCTGGTACAGCCAGTCGCTGGTTGCACCCCGGAAGCCCTTTTCTCTGATCTCTTCCGCCGCCTTGCCGATCTTGGTCGTCGGGCGAACGGTCGATTGCACGCGAGATTTGACCACGCCAGCGGGTGACGCCGCCTGGAGCGCAGCGTATCCGACCTGCACGGCATCGAGCGCGGTCAGCATTTCTGGGCGGTTCTTCTCCAGCATGTTACGGAATTCCCGCGTGATGCCGGGTGCCATGGTCCGCGCTGTCGTCGGGTCGATCACATAGAGCCGGAAGAACTCTGCCCAGCCCTCGGAGAGTTGATCGTTGCCAGGGGTTGCGAGCGGGACAAGTTCGGCGAAGTGAACCTGCTTCAACGCTTCGATGTAGGGCGCGAGTTCGGCGTTGGTCTCGAGCGCGTGACCGCCTTGATGGGCAAGCGTCTGGATGTCGTTCGGTATGGCCGTGCGAACGATACCGGTGCGGCGCGAGAACTGGCCGTATAGCTTGGCCCCGAGCCGGCCCATGGCGGCCTTGAGGCCTGGGTTGAGGCGGCCGCGGCGCTCTTCGATGCCGATGGCTTCCTTGAGCATGGCGATCAGGTCGGACAGCCCTTGCTCTGGTGCTTGGGTGTCTGACTTTGTGGTGTCGCCGAGTTGTGGGAGTTGTGGCGGCCGGGGGCGAGGGACGGGCGGCTGCTGGATCGGGGCGAGCGCCGCCAGGATGTTGTCGCTGTCGGTCTCGTTCGGGTCGAAGTCAGCGTTGACGGAGCGGATGTTTTCAGGCCGCAACATCATAACGACGTCTTCGCCAACCCCGCCAGCGCCTTTAAACTTCGCATCGCGGATGCCGTCAAAACCTTGGGAGACAAGCCGGTCAACCACTGCTTGCGAAAATTCGCGCGACCCCGGCTCAAGTCCGGTCTTGGCAACTCCCACGCGCGCAGCCATGAAGTCTTGCATAGAGCCAAACTTTTGGGCCTTGATAAAATACGACCCTACATCACCAAAGCCGCTTGCGGCCTTTTTGTTTAAGGTCATCCAAATGCCGGGCGTCGATCCGATAGCAGGGTCAAAGGCATCGAACTTTGCAGCCGTACCATGATACCAAGTTGTAGCAGTATCAAACCCCATCTCTTCGGCCCGCGCCTTGCGAGCTCCTGGACTCATGTCGAGGCCTTGGCGTTCCATACCGGCGATGATCCGATCAACCCGGTAGGCGTCATCCGGAACGGTGGCTTCCGATCCACGAAGCGCTTCACGATCTCGAGCAGCGTCATCGGTTGGTGATGCCACGGCAGCATCTGCCGCCGCATTTCGCATCATCTCGATTGCACGATGGGGCATGTAGAGACCGTCGAACGCGGCACCGGTCCGGACATGGAACCGCACCGAATCCGGCGCCACAGCCGCGATCTGCTGGTATGTCTCTGGCGTGATGATACCGTCAGCCGACACCTGCGCGCCGGCGTCGCGCTCAATGGCTTCGATAGCCCGCAGAGCGAGCCCCTTGCCGTGCTGGGCCTTGTCGAGACGAACGCCGATGATCTCCCACAGGTTCGGCTCGCGCTCGGATAGCGCGATGCGTGCCTGCATCTGACCATCAGTCGACACGGTGTAGACGCGCGTGCGAAGCCCGTCCTGCTTGGGTGTCGTGGTGACGCTGCCCTCGTATCCTTCCATTGCGAATGGACGGGTTGTCGGCGTCATGTCGGGCTGTTCGGCGTTCTGGTCGCCATTGCCCGCGAGCGCGAACATGGGCAGGCCATCGTCACGCACCGACGCCTTGACCTTCTCGGTCAATGGAAACAGCGTGAAGCCGGTTTGATCCTTGTCGAATGTGTTTCCGGTATCGTCGCGAAAGCCACGGGCACCGGACGGCGTTTCTCCGCGCTTGTTAACAACCTCCTTCACCCCGACCCTATTCTGAGTCAGGTGATTGACGATCTCGTCACGGGTGACGGACTTCTTGCCGTCGAGGAATTGCGCAAGGTTTGTCGCCTCAATCTCGTTTTGTTTGGCACCGCCTGCTTTAAGCTGGGCCAGCATTTGCTCTGGCGTGCCCTTGGCTTGCTTTAGGCCCTTGGCTGCTTCAAGCGCACCAGAATAATACCCGAGCGCATCCAGATCACGGCGCATGGAACGGCCGGTGTCAGCGTCGACGATCGCGGCCATGACTTGGTCGCGCTCCACCGCCTCGCCTTGTGCCGTTAGAAGCCCTTGCTCAAACGCGTCGACCAGATCAATGACTGGCTCAAGCTCGGCGCGGGTGAAGAACCCGACCTTGTAGAGCTCCATCATGAACGCCACATATTCCTGGTCTATCCGGTCGGCCTTGTCCGACAAGCCCGCATAGTGCGCGTCGTAGGCTTCGAGGACGGAACCCGCCGCATGCCGCTTTGTGCTACCCTTCGCCTGCGAATACGTGCTGATATCGATGTCCAAAACCTTCAGGAGCTTCGCATGCCCAAGCAACCGATCGCGGACCTCGCCGACAATAGCGGTGTCCCACAAGCTGTGGACGGACTCATGCCAAACCTCACCGGGGACGGCCTTAGCTTGGTTCTCAACCACGCCCGGGATCGTGTTGAACAGGATCGTCCGGCTCTGCCGGTGGTAGACAGCGCTGGAATTTCTGATGACGTTCCAAGCAATACGGAACGTCCCGGCTGATCTGCCGCCGGGCCCGGCGACGCGCACGTCGACCAGACCGGTGAATTTGCCGTCCGAGAATACCGGCGTCAGAAGCTGGACGGCCCCGATCTGGACGTTGTCCGGCACCACCTTCATTTCCGTCGCGGCAAGACGCAGAACACGATTGATCTGCTGCGGGTCGGATGCAACGCGGCGACCGGCACCTAGATCGACGGCAGCCTCGGCCACGCTCTGCGACATCACGATCGGACGGGCCGTGAGCGATGCCGATGTCTCGCCACGCATGGCGTCGAACATCATGGCCGCAAACCGGCGGTCTTCGTCGCTGTCGAGCTCAAGGTTCGGATCGCGAGCAGACCAGAACGCCCTGCCGCCCGGCTCAAGACTGTCGCTCGTGGTAGGGGACAGCCCGCCGACGGAGGCCATATCCTCGGCGATCATGTCGTAGACGGCGGTGGCGATGCCTTGACGCTGATAGTCGGCCGTGACGCTGGCATTCGTGACCTCGACGCCACGCACCGCCTTGCGACGGGCCGGCTTCACGATGAACTCAGCAACGCTTTGCCGGGAACCACCCCGGTCGTATGCGTCTCGACCCTTGGGCACGACAAAGTAGGTGACGTTCGATCCGCCGCTCGCGGCGACAACATCAAGCTTGGCCGTGATCGGTCGGCGCACGGGCTTGAACGACCGCAGGAACGCCTGCACCTCGACGATGTTTTCGGCCTTCTCCATGCTGGAAAGGTTGTCGCCATCAGCCAGTGCCGCTTGGCTCCATAGATCGCTGACAGCGCGCACGTCGTCCGCATTGGTCGTCTTGAGCGTCGAGCGTGCCGGGCCCGGCCGTGTCGGCTGAACACGCTTCGCCAGCGCTCCGCGCTCCATCCGCCGGAATACGGCATCCGCCGACATGAAGCCTTGGCCGTTGAATGCCGCTGCGATAGCGTCGAGGATGTCTCCGATCCGCTGCAGCAGCGCATCGATCGTCGCGCCGAAGCGAGCCTTCTGCGGCCCGAAGTATTGCTCGGCGAGCCGCGCAACAAGCTCTTCGTCCATCATTCGCTGGACAAAGGCATCCGCATCTGGCTTGGCAAGGCCCATCTTGCGGGCGCGCGCCTTGAACATATCACGGTAGGCTTCGGTGACGCCGTCACGGTCCATGGCCGTTTCGACACCAACCTTGCGGGCCCGCTCGACGAGCAACGCCCACTCGGCATCGGTGAATGCGTCAGCCTCACGAAGGGCGTGAACCACCTCGTGCGCGCCCGACATCATGGCTTGGTCGGCACCGCGAGATAGCGCGACCTCGATCAGCTTGATGTCAGGGCGGAACTGGCCATACCGCTCGCGACCGCGCTTATCAAATAGGCGATGCGCGAACTCGACTGCAACGTCGGCGGGAAGCATCCGCCGCAAGCGCTGCTCAAGATCGGCCGCGATCGCTGGGTATTTGGCCTGCGCTTGTGCGGTCAGCCTTTGATTGCCGGCCGGGGTTGGCGCCAGATTCATCATTGGCAGGCCGTTCGCCTTGATCTGGCGGCGGACGTTGTCGGGGATACGAACCGCCCAGACCGTGTAGGGCTTCTCGCGCTTTGGAGCACCCATGGCCTTCGGCAATTCGATCTGCTGTAGCGTCAGCGACCCATCACCAGAGATCCGGCGCAGTTCTTTCTGCAAGCTCGGCACGATCTGCCCGTAGAAGAACAATGCGCTGGCGTTGGCCTGGATGCGCGCCGTCGTTTCGATCGTAGAGATGCCTATGCTGTCGACGTTTTCCTTTACCGCGCGCAGCAGGATCTGCCGCGCCATGACGCGCACGTAGGTTTCGTCGATCGGCGTTTCGGGCGTGAACTTACTTGCACGGTCAGGGCTGAATTCGGCGGCGGCGCTTTGCTCAAAGAAGGTCTGGCTTTTCTCGTCCACGAGCATCTGCCCGAAGCCAGGAACTTCGCGGATCGATCCTCGGAGCGATGACCAAGTGCCTTCCTCGTTCCAGTGGTAGCTGTCGAACTGGCCCAAGAAGAACTCGGCGCCGCCGCGCAACCGCTTCGGGAACAGCAATCGGTCTTCGAGATAGATGCCGCGGCCCGGAATGCGCGGCCCGTCAGCCGCACGTGTGCCGCCGTAATCGTAGCCGTCCTCGTGCCCACGACCCGTGCGCGGTCGCTCCGGATTCCACCGGTTGACCCGCACCTTAAAGTCAAAGATGCCCTTTGCGATCAGACGGGCAACCTCGTCGCGTGTGGTCGGCGTGTCGACCATGGGAAACTCAAGGAACGTCGTCTCTGCAACGGAGACACCCGCTTGGCGCATCCAGTTGTTGACGGCAATCCAGCCCATTTCAAAGATCGGGTCGGGGATTTCTTTCAACAGGCGGCCCGACTGCCAGTAGAAGCCGGACTTCATGGTCTCGCCGACTTCGCCCGGGCGCGCGCCGCGCTTGCGCTTCTTCGGCGCCTTCGGCTCAAGCCCATCGCCCATCAAGACGAGGTCGCTCAGGCGTGGCCTGTTGCCGACCGACATCCACTTGTTGGCTATCGCACGGCCCAGCGTGATGTAGTCCTGCCACTCGGCGTGTGGGGTGTCGCTGAAGAATACGTTGCGATCGTACGCTTCTTGCCATTCGGCCATGCTACGGCGTTCTTCAAGGCGTTTTAGGTAGGCATAGTTAGACAAAAGGCTATAGGGGATATTGGCCGATGGCGAGACTGTCGCAGCACGTTCCCGGATCGTGTCGACCGTATTATCCGGCGCGAAATACATCATGTTTGCGATGATCTGGTTGGCATCGCGCCAGCCAGACACGAGATCGTCCCACGACGCGGTGGCCGGGTCGAGATCAAGCACCTCGCGCATTCGAGCCTTGGCTCGAGCCGCATCGTCCGGATTGAACCGGTTGTCGCCCCACTCTGCCTCGTATGGCAGCATCAGAACGTAGCCGTCGGCGTTCGTCCGGCGCGGCACGAGCGACGCCATGCTGCCGTCATCGTCGAACGTCGTCGTTTCCTCTTCGGACATCCCCTCTTCGCGAAGCATCCGGTTCAGCCGATCGCGCAGATCCTGCTCGACGAACGGCTCGGACGCATTGAGCCCGATCTCACCCACCGCGTCCGGGTGGAACGCATCGTCGGCCGATCGAATGCGCTCCGGCTCCCACACCATGACCCGCTCGGCCCGATCGGCGCCGCGGTAGACGACAGCCTCGTAGCCCAGGCGCGAGAGTTCGTCGGCCATAGCCATCGAGAACCGGTGGTCTGTCACGTCTCGTGGCATTACCGGCTGATTTACTGCCTGCCACTCGGTGACGAACCGCGTCAGTAGCTCTGGACCGTCGTAGACGCCGGTCGCCATGGCAGTCGCCCACGCGGCAGGATCGTGCCAGTCGACAATGTCTGGCATACGGATCGACCGCATCTGCCGAATGCGCAGTGCGGGCTCGGACTCGACCTTTGCCGGGGCAAGGCCGGCCCAGGCCAGCATCCGCTCGCCTATGCTTTGACGGGGGGCTGGCGGAGCGAGGGCGGCATGGAGTCCGAAGGTGCCGTCGCTGGGGAAGGCTTCGAGGCTGCTGACGTCGCCGGTTGCCCGGGTCGTGAACCCTTGCTGGACGGCGCGAACCTTGACGGCGTCCGGCCTGAGTTCGGCCGAGAGGAAGGCATCGGCAAGTTGCTTGTCGCTGACGATGGCGGTGACAGCGCGATCTCGAGCGCCTTCTGCGCGTCCCTCAACAGCGCCTTCCGGTCCGACCGCCCCTTCGGCAACTTCTCCGCTCTGGCGATCAACCCCGACAGCAGCGCCATTGGCTCGGCCTTGGACATTTCTCAGTTCCCTTTTCAGTGTGCGGCGTAGCTCTGCCATCTGAGCGTCAGGCCCAGCGGCGGCGGCCGGCGGCTCGGTAAAGTACAGGTGACCACGCCCGTCGGTGACGACCGCCTTGAAGATCTGCTCGAAGCCCCCAATTATCTCCCTTGAAGCGTCGGTTCCCGGCGTCGCAAAAGGACCAATGTCATGACCGGCGAATATCTCGTCTATCTGATCCTTTGGATAGCCACGCTCTATGGCCTTTTGCGCCACGTAATGTTCAAACGCTCGCGCAAAGAGTTCCTCGGGACGGGAAAGGTAGGTCCCGACGATCGGGGGTGAACCCGCTTCGCCTGCCGTCGACTTCTCGAGAACCGTCATCAGCGCGCTGGTTTCAACCAGCAGGTCTCGAGCGGCGTCCGTCGAGGCCGTAACCGCTTCAAGCCGGTCACCTACCGCCTGCAATTGATCCTGAAGCCGTTGGCTGTTGGCCTGGATCGTGGTCGTGTCGCCGTCGAGCGCAGCAAAACGGAGCGTTTCGACGTCGTTATCCAGCGCACGCAACAGATCGCCGGCCGCGACGGCATCTTCAATGATCGTTTCTGCGCTCGAGGTTTCGTAAGCCTGCTCCTGAAGCGCCGACTTGTAAGCGGCATAGGACTCGCGCCACCGGGTGACAGCCTCCGGCACACCTGTCGCCACCCCCTGTCCATCGGCCAGGACGGCAAGCACTCTCTCGAAGCCGGCACGGACACCGGGTGACATCCATGGTGTGGATGTGCGGACGCGATCAGCAAGCAAGGTGCCGTTGAACGCGGTGCGATCCAGCGCCTTCAGCGCAAGATGGGCGCCAGGGATCGGCACGCCGCCGGTCGCCAGCATCGGCAAGCCGTAGGACGCAAGCAGGTTGACGCGGCTGCGCCAGTTGGGTGCCCGGCTGGTCATCTCCCGCTGTGGCGTGCCACTCGCGAGCGAGTCGACCATGTGCCCGAACTCATGGACCACCGCCCGACCGCCAACTCCGTCGTCAACTGTCATCTCAAACGGGGCAACTTGCATGCCGAACAGCCGGCCGGAAGTGAATGATGCGTTGGCGTCTGCAGCCGTATCAAACACTAGGACGGTCGGCGCCGACCGGCCGAGAGACGCCGGGGCAAGCCCTGTCACTTCTGAAATCAGCCGCAGCGCCTTGATGGCGTCGGCGGCGGCGCGGCGGGCGCTGTCAGATTTCGCCATCTGCACTTCGGCGAACCCGAATTGCTGCAACTCCCGCAGCAGCGGACCGGGCTTGTCGGTCGCGATCGGATCAAGCGCCGTGCCGGGCTTCAATGGGCTGACCCGCTGGAACCCTTCGGTCTCGAATAGAATGCTTGCCGCAGAGAATTGCGCTCGCTCCGTGGCGTCGACCACGACTTGGTCGGCTTCGGGAACGTCGTAGTCCTCCCACGGCGGCCGCGCGCGGCGCTCTTCGACGGACATCCGCAAGCGCTTCTCGGTCAGCCGGGCGAGCACGTCGCCGAAGACTGGCGAGGTGTCGCGCATCTCTGGATCGTCGGATGCTTCGTCGGCAATGCCGCCAACGCCATCCGCGCCGCCCAGGTTGGCCGCTGGCTCGTTTCTGCCGGTGCCAGCCACCATATTGATGGCAGACTGCAGAAGCCCCAGAATACCCTTAGACGGAGCCGCATCTGCACGTTGCTGGCTGTCGTCGACTTCACGGAGCCATTGGCCGTCGGCGCCACGGAACGCCATGGTGTCGGCCCAGATCGCGTAGCGGTCCTTCCCGGCCTCTTCCATGGCCCTCGCGCGGGCGAACACGTCATCGCCGCGATCCGTCGCGCCAACGAACGACGCCATCGACCCGTCATCGTCATCAGCCGTAATGGCAGATACAGCAGACGGACGTGGTGCCTCTGGCGGCTTGGGCTTTAGGGCGGCCTCGAGTTCCTCGTAGCGTGCCTTCATCGTGGCGAACTGAAGGGCGCGCGGGAACGGCGTCGCCACGGACTGCTTCTCAAGACGAGGAAGCTCCGCCGTCTGTCGTGCAATGAAGTTCTCGGTGTTCTTGCGAACGCCTGGGATGCCGATCAGGATGTTCTCGAACTGCCTCACGATGCCGACGGCATCGGATTCGCCCGTGATCACCTTGTTGCCGTCGGCCGGCTGGTAGCTTGCCGCCCCTTCCAGAGAGAACCGGACGACAATGCCGTTGTCCGACTTGCGAGCGCTGGCGACCATCTTGAAGCCGCTCATGGCGCCGAGTTCGATTTCGTTCGCGTCACGGCCCCTGTGGTTTTTCATTTCCGCCAGGATTTGGCTACGGATAGCCTCGCCGGCCGCTTTGCGTTCGGTGACTTCGCCATTGAGAGTGCCCGTGTCGAGCCGGACCTTGAACGCATCGCCGCGTAGGTCGGTGACCAGCGGAGCATCCTGGACGTACCGGGCAAGCGCTTTCTCGCGATAAGCGAGTTCGGCCCTCGTTTCGGCCAGCAAGAGAGCCGCAGAAATGTAGGTCCGCTCGTGGCCGCGCTTGGCGGCTTCCATCACCCGCAATTCGCGGGTGAGCTCTGCAAACTCCACAATCCGCGTATCGCCAGTCGCGAGCGCCTTGAGCGTAGAGGCTTCCGGGATCGGGCTGTCGATGTCTTCGGCGTCCCGCAATCCGCGCGCGCCGGCTCGGAACTGCGCGATGAACTCTGCCTTACGTGCGAGGATCTGCCACCGGTAAGCGTCGGCTGAGCCCTCCGTGACGTAGCGGAATATCGAGATTTCCTTGTTCTCGTTGCCCTGGCGCAGGATACGACCGTTGCGCTGTTCGTCGTCGGCCGGGTTCCACGGCGCGTCTATGTGGTGCAACGCGGTCAGAAGTCGCTGGACGTTGGTGCCAACGCCCATCTTGGCTGTCGAGCCGAGCAGGATGCGGATCTTGCCAGCCCGCATGGCCTTGAACATCTCAGCCTTTTGCTGGTCGTTCTTGGCGTCGTGGATGAAGGCGATTTCTTTCGCCGGGACACCTCGTGCAACCAGACGATCCTTGATGTCCTGGTAGAGGTTGAACTTGCCTTCAAGCATCGACTCGATCTCGGCGTTGCCTTCGGCGTCTGGATCGCCATCGGCATCGTCATCGGAATCGACCATGAGACTGTCGCGGATCTTGTCGATCGCGCTTTCGTCGCCAGCGTCGCGCGGCTTCTTTGCCGGTGCGGCTTTGCTTCGCGAACTCGGCGGCCCCATGTCGGAGAAGATCAACTGGCCGAGCGCTGGCGCCTTGCCCTCGCTATAGATCTTGAAGACGTTGTCGACGACCTTGGCGATCTTGCCGTTAGGGTTGAACTCGGCGCTCGGATCGTAGAGACGGATGTCGGTCGCGACCTGCAGCATCTTGGTGAAGAGCGACAGATGGTTGTCTTCGCCCTTCTCTGCCGGACCTTTGAGCGCCTCCATCTTTGCAATGAGTTCGTCTGTGGCTTGGCTTTGCGCGGTATCCATTTCGGCGAGGACAACCTGCGGCTGGCCGCCCTTGAGCTCTGGCCGAGCCAGATTGAGATCGTTCGCGGTCACGCTGCTGGTCACGCGCGAGTAGAGCGCGCTGAGTTCCGGCACGTTGATGAACTTCGAGAACGACGTGACGTCCTTCAATTTCAGGCTTACGCCCTGCTCTGTCTTGGTGACGGCCATGCCGAACGTGGCGGCCCAGGTGTCGAATTTTTCGATGCCGTACTCGCGCAGCGTCGCGCTCTGCAGATACCGCTGCATCGTGTAGACTTCGGCCATCGACCGCGACATGGGTGTGCCGGTGGCAAAGATTGTCGAGCGGCCCGGCTTGGTCTTCTCGATGTGGCGGATCTTCATGAAAAGGTCGGTCGCGCGCTCGGACCCCTTAACGCCGATTCCTTTGATATTTGAGTGACGCGACTGGTAGTCAAGATTTTTATAGCTGTTGTGGACTAGGACGCCGTCGGCGAAGTAGTTGTGCTCTCCCTCGACGCCGATGTCGTAAACGAATTGATCTGGTCGACAACAGCTTGCAGGTTCGTCAGCACTTCCTGGTTCGAGAACCTCAACACGGACCACCCGAGAGCATTCAGTATCTCGGTTTTCCGTCGATCCAGGAACTTCCACTTCCTCGTGCGATGAGAGAGCCCGTCCACTTCGATAGCCAGCCGGATGCTCGGCAAGGCCACGTCGACCTTGTAGTTGCTCGGGAGCGATGGGAACTGCCCACGCACCGGCTTGGTTGAAATCGCAAACTCTATCGGTGCCGCGCCCAACGCCTCGGCCAACATAATCTGTGGCTTGGTCGTCTGTCCGTTGCCACCCCGAGCCAGAAACGTCCGACCAGAAAGCGACTTCGCCATCCGGGACCGAGTGGCTTCGCATCGCATTGGATTCCGCAGCCTCATTCGATCCGATGATGCTTGCGATACGCGCTGTACGAATTCCTTGTCCGTCTTCCATTTCTGCTTCATGGCGGCGTGCATTGGAGCCGCCGACAACTCGGTCCGACCCGGCTGTGCCATCCGCCATCGGGCCGAACAGGAGCCTGAGCAGAACCGTCTCTTCGCGTTGTTGGTCGATCCGCTGCTGCGGAAGATGAACGGCTTGGAACAAACCTCGCACGTCTTCGCCACTGGCTTGCGGTGCGCGAGACCCTTGCACGGCTTCGAGCAAAATCTCTGAGCGCGACCACCTTGCCCTCGCGCGACCGGCGTGAATTCCCGACTGCACGTCTCGCAGGCTAACACTATCGGCGCTGCGCTGATCTCTTGGTGCGAGTGGTAACACCCTATGCTGCAGAACTTCTGCACGGTCCGCGAAGTTGCCTGTTCCTGAGCGAACGTCAAACCGCACATCTGACAAGTTCTGTCGGGTCGCGGCTTCCGCATACCCATGGCTTTGCACGCGGTGCTGCAATACTTCGCGGTCTTGGCCGCCCATGAGTCCGCGGGACGAAACGCCACTCCGCAAGATGCGCACGGCATCCCCGGCAACGATAGTCTTGGCCTCGACATAGCCCCGTCCGTCAACAAAAACGTGGTGGTTCGTTGTGCACGTAACCTTTTGCCCTGACGACGTGTGAATTACAACAAGTTTCTTCTGTTGTTTCTGGTACTTCCAGAACTGTGTGACAGGCCTCCAAACAGTCTCGCCAGTAGCGTGATCAACGCTCCGAACGCGCACTGGCAGTTTGTTTTCGACGATCTCTCCAATAGAGACTTGGCCCCGGTCGGTGTCGACCAGCGTTTCACTCGGGAAGCAGTGGGCCTCGTCCACGATCAGGAAGTCGACACCCAGCTCTTCAAACTCGACGCCGGCATCCTTTTTGTCCGTCGCCATCAGCTTATCGAGTTTGGCTTTGATCGCCTTTTTCTTGCGCTCAATCTGCTTGACGGTTGGGTCGCGCGACGGCTTGCCGTTATCCTCAGCCTCCCCCTTGGCAGTCAACCAAGCCTCGACGATTTCTGCCTTCTGTTCCTCCAGGAACTCCTTATAGGCTTCTGGCGACATCGGCAGTTTGCCGAAGGCTGAGTGCGTTATGATGATCGCGTCCCAATTGTCGGCAGCAATCCGAGCCGCAAAGGCCTTGCGGTTCTTCGCCTCCATATACTTCTTCTCGGCGACGAGAATCTTGGCGTTGGGGTAGGCCTGGAGGAACTCGCGCGAGAACTGCTCAAGCATATGGTTCGGCACGGTATACATAGGCCTGCGGATCAGTCCGAGCCGCTTCATCTCCATGCCGGCCGCGATCATGGCATAGGTTTTGCCCGCGCCAACGGCGTGATCCATCAGGACGTTTCCGGTCAGGATCGCCCGCCAGATCACGTCTTTCTGGTGCTTCCGCAGTGAGAACGGCACTGTCTGGCCATTCGGCAGTGCGATCGACGTTGCCAATCCTGGCAGCGTCAAGTGCGACCCGTCAAAGACCGTGGTGACGAGCCGGTTGAACTTATCGTTGTATAAGTCCTCAAGCATCTGCGCGCGGGCTTCGTCTTCCCAGACCCAGCCGGGCATGCCGAGTGTTGGGTCGCCTGTGAATGCCTCGGAAACAGCTCGGACCTTGGCCGCAACATCTTCGGTGGCGGTCCGGTTAGCAACCGGGTTGCCCTTCTCATCCTTGTCGTAGACCGTGATTTTCTTGCTGTTCAGCGCCGCAATGACGATATCGTCCGCTTCGGCCCTTGTGGTGCCCCACGCGGCTTGGCCGGACGGCGTCGTGTAAACGTTGGCGGACGTCCAGATCCAACTCGACGTGATCGGCTCAAACCTCACTTCGCCGCGGATGTTGAGCACGTTCGCGATGTAGGCGTTCAGCACTTCGGCTGGTATCCAGGGGGCGCCGAACGTCGTTCGGATGTCGACACGCGACAGCTTTGTCGGCTGCACCGCTTCAAGTGCCGTGACGTTGCGCCGGAACGCCGGGTTGATCTCGGCCGCTGCCGTCGCTTGCTCAAGCTTGCCGACGACGTCGCCCGACAGATAGACCGCGCTGATCTCGTGCTTCTCGCCGTCGGGATTGAGGAACACGCGCTCGCCGAGGTTGGCGGCTGCCTCATCCTCAGACGTCTGCATCATCTCAGCGATGCGCTTGATATCGACCTTGCCGGTCTCGTTCAGAGAAACAGCGAGCGCGTCGTCGGGCCCGGTGATGTCGGGGCGGACGTATTGCTGCAGTATGTCGGCGCTGAAGATGGCGGCCTTAGTGGCCGTGTCATTTTCAGCGTCATAGTTCTCGATCGCCGAGACCTTGTAGCTGTCCGGATCGTCGCGGAAATCGGCAAGGTTCGGGAACTTGACGATCGTGATCTCGCGCTCTTCGCCTTTGATCTTGCGCTTCTGGATCGAGATCGTTTTCTTATTGATCGGCCCGAACGCCTTCACGAAAGCATCATAGGCCGTGTTCAATTTCTTGCGCAGCGCCGGCAGGGATTCGGCCTTGCCTTTGCCCCGGCCCGACTGGATCGCCATGATGTCGTTGACGATGTCGCGCATGTCGAGAAGCATGCGGGCGCGCTTGAGCTTCGCACCTGTTGCATTCTGCGCAACAGCTTGGCCGAGCACGTTCTGGAACAGCTTGCCGCCCTTGAGGAAGAACGCGCCTTCCTTGACCGCTGCATCGGACAGTTCCTTGGTGTCGCCAATGTCGACCGTCTCGGTGCCGCGCTCGACGAACACGTTCGCTGGCATTTTCTGTGCGGCGTCGATAATGCGCTGCTTGATGTTGTCGGTCGAGCCGACCAGAACCGGACTCTTGTCGCGGTACATTGAGCCCGTCAGGCGCATCTCGCCTAGCATCATCTCCGGGCGCTTGGCGAAGTAGGCGTTGATCTTGGTCGGCCCGTCGGGCGTCTCGACCGTGACGCTATCCAGGAACTCCCTGGTCTCCGGCGACTGCTCCTGGCCTTCCAGGCGCTTGCGCAGGAAAATGATGTCGGTCGTTACTTCGGTGCCGGCATTGCCAGCGAACGCACCCGTGCGGCCGCCTGGCAGTCGGATGGCGCCGACAAGGTCTGCTTTGCTTGCGATCAGACGACGGGCCGTCGTGCTCGGCTTGTCCATCGTGCCAGCCGACGTGATGAACCCGACGATGCCGCCCGGTCGAACAAGGTCGAGTCCCTTGGCGAAGAAGTAGTCGTGGATCAGCAGCTTGGAATACTTGCGATCGGTCAGCGTGAAGTTGCCGAACGGGACGTTCGAGATCGCAAGGTCGAAGAAATTCGGCGGCAGGTTGGTTTTCTCGAACCCTGAGATGCGAACGTCCGACCCCTCGTAGAGGTACTTCGCGATCTTGCCGGTGATCGTGTCGAGTTCGACGGCGGTCCAGTCGATCTGTTTGGCAAGGTTGGACGGTGTCAGGCCGATGAAATGGCCGACGCCAGACGATGGCTCCAGCGCCCTGCCACCGGTAAAGCCGAGATGCTCGACGGCGGCCCACATCGCATCGATGACGCTCCGCGATGTGTAGTGGGCATTCAGCGTCGACGCACTGGCGCTGGCGTATTCCTCCGCCGTCATGAGGTCGATCAGTTCCTGGCGTTCCTTGGCCCACTCTGATTTGTGAGTGGCGAACACGTCCTGAGCGAATGCACCCCAGCCGACGTAGCGGACCAGCACGCCCTTTTCGGCCAGCGTCGGCTTACGGTCAGGGGACTCGGCAAGCTCTTTTACGAGCCTGATGGCGGCGATGTTGGCGCGGACTTTTTCTTTGGGACCGCCTTCGCCGATGGGGTCGTTTTCGGTGATCCGGTAGTTTTCGCGTCGACGGTCTTTTCGCTCTTTATCGGCTTGGCGCTTGGCTGCGAGGATGGCAGCACCAGTATCACTTCGCTCATCACGATCTCGCTTGCCACGATCGGAGCCTGCTGCAGAAGCTCCACTCTCGCCTGGAACTCCTGTTCCTTCATCGCTTCCGCTTTCAGCCGAGCGTGCGTCAGGTCGAACATCTCCTTCGCCTCGATCGCCGTCTCCTCGAGATGACCCTCCAGCGTCTTGGCCTTCTCCATCGCCTTGAAGGTCTCGGGGGATGATTCCATCAAGAACCGGCGTCTCGCTCGCGCGTACCCGTCGATCTCTCTCTGCTCGGCGTCGGTCAGTTGCATTGGCCTCGGTGTCCCTGGTTACGATCGCACGGTTGCCAGACAGTGTGGCCGCATCTGCCTCGGTGCCGATCCGCTTCTGGAACTCCGCTTCGATCGTGTCGAGTTGCAGAGCCTTGGTGCGCTTCGGCGCGGCCTTGCCGTAGAGCCACGATACCGCATCAATGTCGGCCTTGACCAGCTTGCCGATCTTGGCCTTCAGGTCGTGGAATAACTTGGTGTCGGTTCCAACTCGTTCAAGGGCGACGGCATGGGCTCGGGCGGCATCGCTGACGGGCTTGTCGTAAGTGGCAATGAGGCCGTCGACGAGGGACTCGTCGGTCCTGGCAACGGTGATGTCGTTGCTTGGGATTGCCCCGACTTCTCGGCGATCTGGTTCTGCGCTTCGAGGATCGCTTGTTGCACGTCCGGGTCCGGGTCCTGGATCGTCAGCAGGTCTTCCAGGTGTCCCTGCCACATCTCCAACGGGTCCAGAGGGTCGGGCGGGTCGATCCAGTACGCCATCGGCGGTCTCCTTGAGGGCTGCGATCGCAGCCACGGTTTCAGTCCATGTGTCGCCCATGGCTTGGCGTAGGCGCTGTTCGGTGCGGACTGCCGCCGCATACTCGAAGCCCGCAACGGCATCATACCGGATTACGCCACCTTCGCGCATCATCTGCGCAACAAGATGCGTGCGGAACTTAGGCAGGTCGATGTCGCTGCCGAGCGCGCCCTTGGTCGCCTCGTTGGCAATATCCCAGGCTTGGCCGAGGATAACAGGATCTCGGACAACGAACTCTGCCCAATACTCGGAGCCGTTGTGGCCGTGAACCCATGTGCGGCGGAGCGCCTGGCGCGGGGCTGCGTGCGTGTAGTCTGCCCGGCTGAACGATGTCGATCCAGGGTGGTTGTGGTGGAAGTCGACCGAATTCGGCGCGCCGAGGTACATCTCGGGCGCGGTGATTTCGTCCACCCGCAGTTGGCTCGCCTTGCGCGCCGAAGCCGGTACGCTGTTGGCTTTGGTCTTTCCGTTCGGGAACCCCATCACACCGTATTCGTTGCCGGTCTTCTTACCGTTGCGGAGCGCGAACGCGCGGGCCGCCTGCATGGCGAGATTGAAGCCGCGCTCGGCTTCTGGCGTGACTGAGGCACTATCCATAACGGATCGAGCCGCCTGAGCGGCTTGGTCGAACTCAGGCGTTCCAGGCTTAAGACCTGTGCCGCTGGCAGCCGCTGGCGATGCCGCAAGGTTCACCAGTATCTTCGCTCCGGCTGGGCTTGACGCCCTACCAATGACACCGCCTTCGGCATCGAGAGCGGCCCACGACTTGCCGTCGAACATGACCGAGCCGATCACGTCGCCTGCATCGTCGAGTTTCATGATGGCGTTTGCGTCGCGGAACTGCTCCTTCCACGTGCCCTGATTTGCCGTGCGGTCGATTAGGTCGAACAGCGCCTGTTGGTCGCCCCATACCTTCTGGGCTTCGCTCCAAGGTATTCCGAGGTCTTTCACGTAGGCTCTGGTCTTGACCAGATTGTCCCGCCAGCCATCGGCAGGCGTGACGACGGCGTTGGAGGTTGGCGCTGTCGCCGTGGCTGGCTGCACCTCCGATACGATCTCATCTGCCGTCTTGTCTGGTGCTCGAACACCGGTCTTATCATTGAGCCGATCGAAACCCATCACGATCGTAGTGATACCGGGCGACGACGTTACACTCTCGACCGGGATCTGCTGGGATAGTGCCTCGACGACTAGCGTTGCGGGGCTGGCTACTTTTGCGGCGTCCGCGAAGGTTTCGGCGAGGTTCCCGAGCGCTTCGCCAGAACCTTGCGCACCACCGACCGCCCCACTTCGGCTTTCGCTCGCAGCGACAGGGGCTCGGGGGCTGGCGAGACGCGCGCGGACTTCGCTTTCGGTTTTGGCATCATATACCCCTAGCTCCGCCAGTTCGTTGCCCATTTCTACGGCAACTTCAATATCGTCAAAGATCGAGATGTCGCTCAGCCTGACGACAGGGCTGTCGTTCAAATCGTCGCGCAAGACATCAAGGAACGTCGCGATTCCCGGACGCTGTGCGGTTGTGATAAAACCAGCATCCCATGCGCGGCGAGCCGCTTCATCAAGAGGAATACCACTACCATTGATCAGACCGCCTGAGTTGCGCTTTTTTCCTAGAATGGCGCTAATCTCGCCACCTTCGTCAACAATTCCACCAAGATCGCGCAGGAATGAGTTGAGCCTCTGCGGTTTTGGAACCTTGCGCATTTCTTGAACGTAGGTCCACGTATCGACAATGCTGTCGACTTCCTCGCCCGACAGTGTCCCAGCCTCGGGGAGGCTTCGGGCCTTCTCCGCATCCTCTGCGTCGTACTGGGCTCGCAGGTCGTCCAGATTGAGGGAGTTGACGATAACCTTCATACCGCCGACGGTCCTGGCCACATCGACCGGGTCAATGTGCTTTGTGACCTTCTCGACTTCGTCGATCACAGCCGCAATGCCCGTGTCGACTGCCACCTTCTCGACCGTCTCTTCGACCGGAACCGCCTTGAACGCATCCTCGACCGTCTGCTCGATCAGGTCTCGAGCCTGGCTCGACAGCTTGTAGTCCTCGTCTTGCGCGGCAAGCTCGGCTGCCATCAGTCCTTGAGCAACCCGGGCGACCTTCACTTCATGGTTTCGCGCGCGCGTAAGGCGGGCGACGTCGCCGAACCGTTCGGTAAGTGCAGCCTCGGGCATGGCGCGCAATCCCTCGACCAGCATGCGAATAGCAACCGGATCGCCGTCGGCGTGCATCTCGCCGAACCGCGCCGGCCGCAATTTGCCACCGGCTGCCCGTGCGATCTGGTTCATCTTGCGGCGAGCATCATCCAACTCGGCTGCAACAGGGTCGAATTCTGGCCCTTCGGGCTCAGCCGCGCGCCGCGGCACACCCTCGGGATCGATCCGGACAAGGCCGGTTGCAGCGCCGGCAACGATCGCCTCGACCGACCAATCCGCTGCAGGACGCTTGGCGTCATAGAGCGCTTGCGCAGCCTGAACTGCAGGGTCGAACATATCGCCCTGTGCTGCCTCGGCAGCGGCTGCTTGCTCGCGGCCCTTGGTCAGCCCATCGATTTCAAGCTCTATATCTTCGACTGCGGTTCGGGCCGCAACGAACGCGTTTCCAGCCGATCGTTTCTTTGCGGGTTTGGCCGCGTTCATGTTGGCTTCGGCAACCTCAAGCGCTGCTTGAGCGGTTGCGAGCTCGCGGTTGGCGGCGTTCAGCGCCCGGTCGAATTCCTGCGATGAACCGAGCGTGTAGACCTGGCCGTCTTCGCCGGGCGGCGGCGGGACAGACGTTTCGCGCGCACGCTCGAGAACAGCGACTTCATCGGCCTCTGCGGTTTCCCGCTGAACTTGCTTGACCATCGCCGCGTCTGGGACCTTGCCTGCTGGCAACAGGTCTTGCGCTGGCGCGGTAGCCGGGGAGCGGCCTGCGGCGGCCGGTGCTGCTGGGGTCTGCGCGGGCGATGCGGCACGGCCGGGCGGTGCGGACTGCGACGTTGCCGCGCTCGTGGCGGTTGGAACGGCACCGGCTGCTGCGGCCTGGACCTGAGCGGGATCGACCGCCAAAAGCGACCGGCCAAAGTCCGGCTGGCGCAATGCGCCAAACACAATCTCGCGCTCCGCGTCGTCGAGCGTGTTCCAGTACCGCTTGCCGGTCAGGTGTTCCGTCAGTTGGTAGAGGTAGGCCGTGTCACCGTCGCCGCGCTCGTTCTTCGGCAGGCTGTCTCGAATGTCTGAGAACTGGAGTCGGTCTTCGGGGGCGAGCGTGCTGGCCGCCGGGGCTGGCGTTTGAGGTGCGGGGAAGCCATTGCCTAAGGCTTCAAGGTCGATGACACCCTTGCCCGGCGTCTTGGGTGATGCCTGGGGTGTGGCTTGGGTGGCAACCGGTGGCATACCGCCAGCCTGACGGGCTTCCTCAACGGCGCGGTCGCGCGCTGCCTTTGATGCAAAGGTTGCCGCCTTGATGCCGCCGCCCGATAGGGCGCCGACCAGCATGCTCATGCTTGCATCGTCGCCGACGCGCCGCGTTGGGTCGTGAAGATAATAGGCCAGCAGGTCCTGCCCGACAGACTGGACCAACTCTTGCGCGCCTTCCTCGGCCGCTTCACGGCCGACGGTTTGGAGCAAGGCCATCACCCGGCTTTTGGCAACAGCAGGGAGTGGAATGTTGAACGCTATCGGCAATGCCTCGGCCCCGCCGAGAGCAAGGCCACCTCCGTAGGCTAAGGCAAGAGCCAGTTCCGACACCTCGCGCCCCTCTTTGCGCGACTTCAGTGCATCGTTGTAGGTCTGCGGTGACGTTGCCAAGCCGCCGATCGTGCCCGTTACCAGCATCGCCGGCAGTGTCTTCAGTCCGGCTGCCATAGCGCCGGCGTGGACACCATAGAACCCGGCCGTGGAGCCGACGCCTTGCGCCAGCATGACGGCAAAGTCTTCCTGGCGAAGCGGATCGCCGGGGAATGCCGCCTTGGCCTGAGCGCGCGCCCATCGGGCGACGGCCTGGACCGAATTGTCTTCAACCCGGTCGGCAGCGCCGAATGACCAGCCAGCAACCGACGCACCGATGCCAATGCCCTCGACGACCGACACGGGAATGTCGACAACGGACTGGATGCCGGCATCGGCCGCCGCACGGGCAACACCGAAGACCGTGTCGTCTGTGATGCCACGCTCGGGGTTCTTCCGCGCCGCCGTGATGATGTCGGACGTTTTCTTGCGGGAGGCCGCCAGCGTCCCGCCCATCTGGCTAGCGAGCACCTCGGCCAGGGCTTCCGGGATCGGCTTGGTGCTGCCGGACGTGGCGATGCCGTACAGCAAGCGCGCTGGACTTGGGATGAGACCTAGCATGTCCATAGTGGACATCGCCTTTAGCTCGGCCTCCTTGCCTGCGATGATCTCAGCCTGCCGACTGGGGTCGGCAACACCAAAGTAACCAAACAGCCCGTCAATTAGGCGCTCGCCTTTGGTAACCCGGTCCGTATCGGCCTGGATCAGCTTGGAGTAGATGACGTCGTCCAGCGACCCGTCCGCCTTTGCGGACTCGAACGTCGGGGAAAAGAAATTCGGTGCGGCGGACTCGACCGTCGGGGAAAAGAAATTCGGTGCGCTTGCTCCGCTTGGACCGGGTGCAGCACCAGCAAGCGACGGCGGCGTGCCGTCGTCGCCCGTCGTCGAGACCACTGACGGCGTCGAGAATTGTCCTTGATCGGCAGCAGGCTCCGCATCGCGGAACGACGGGGGCATTTCGTCCATGCTGTCGGTCGTTGACGTCATTTGATAGTCCTGTCGAAAACAACAAAAGCCCCACCGGTGAGGGCGGGGCTTGCGGGTAGGTCGGATAGCGTACTAGATGTCTATCAAGCGTCTATCGAGTGCCTATCAACCAACCTGACGGGAGGCCGATGATGGAAATCGCACTGCGTAGCTTCGCTCTGGCGCTTTACTTATGGGGTCTCACGATCGTCTATCGGCGAACTTGAGACGTTATCCTGTCGAGCTACCACTCGGCGACTACTCGACGCGAACTTTCACGCTTTACAGTGTGTGGTGCGGCGGCTTCGCACCGCGCCTTGACCATGCGCCCATGTGGCGAGGCAGCTATTGGCCGCGGCGCTCGCGCCGCAGCTAGATCACCGCCCCTGCTGTCCTAGCCCCATGGCTGGGCCGTTCTTCTGCAGGAACTCCATCAGCGCCTTTGACGATCCAGGGCCGAACCCCTTATCAAAGCCAGCAGCACGCGCGGCCGGGTTCTGCAACAGCCACTCCACATCCTTGATCGTTGGCGTTGCGCCTGCCATTGGCTGATTGGCGATCGCCGGACGGCGGCCGTCGCTTGGCACAACAGCAGGCGCGCTCCCGATGCCTTGCACGGGTTGGGCTGGTCCTGCTGGCGCCTTCGCCTGCTTTGCTGGCGGGTTGTCACCATTGAACCCGAACCCGCTCATGCTGCCCATCCAGGTCGTCGGCTCTTTCGCCGGAGCGGCGGCCGCTGGCTTTGCTGGCGCGGCGGCCGCTGGCTTTGCTGGCGGGTTAGCACCATTGAACCCGAACCCATTCATGCTACTTGGCGGAGATGGGTTGAGGAACGATTTGATCGGATCCATCTGCTGGACCATCGCTTGGCGCTGCATGTCCATTGCCGACAGAGGTTCGTTGCGAACCATCTTCTGGAGCACGCCAGCAGCTTCGTCTTTCCCCGTCTTGGTTGTGATCAGCAGTTTGACGGCGTCGTCGAATGCTTCTCTGGAGTATTTGCCGTAGGCGCGATCGGCTCTGGCGGCACCCTCTTTCAGGACATCCAGAAGCTCTTTTTCGTCCATATCGCTAAGGCGGCCGATCGGCAGCAACTGCAGGGCTTCCGCCTTGGTGATGATCCTGGTGCGTGGGTCGCGCGCATCCCCAAATATCCGCTCTTGAGCGGCAAGTCTGGCCTCGACTAAAGCGACACGAGCCTCGTTTGCGCTCATCTTGATCGTTTCTTGCGTGACTGAGGGCTGCCCATCAGAACCGGTGCCGACCGCCATGGTCTTACCCTTGGCTCCTTTGATCTGCGCAATTACGCTCTTGACTTCTTCGCTGCCTGCCATCGCGGCTGCGGCATCCTTGCCAAGCAATTCGTTCATCTTTTCCGCAGTCTTAACCGCAGCTTCATAAACCTTCGACCGATCCGCATAGCCTGGATCAAACTTGGTCGCTTCGATCTGCTCGCCGACCGACTCAAGATGGCGCGCGCGCTCCGCCTCGGACATATTCGGCAACGGGCTCAGGACGTTGAACTGCCACTGGGCCTTTTCGATCTTGGCCTTTTGCTTCTCGAACTGGTTGCGCGTCAGGACACGCTGCGCCTTTTCGAGGTAGGTCGAGCCGTCTTCGTAGACCTTGCCCTGTCCCGACTGGGCAATGCGCTGGGCTTCGTCCTCGCCTGCCTTGATGGTAATCTCGCGTTGGGCGATGACCGCCTTGCCAGCCATGAGCTCGCGGTCTTTGTTGGACAACCACCGGTACGGGGCGTTGTCTGAGTACCTTGGTCCTGAGTCTGGTCTTCCATCCCCGTGGTCGTCGCGCTGAACCGAGCCCGCGACGGCAGCAGCATCGCGCGCTTGCTCGGCGGGCGCTGCGAACGCTTTCTTGATCTGGCCGACGGTGACGACGTCCATCGCGGACGCCTTGGTGCCGTCCGGCATGGTGAATTGCTTCTCGGCATCCTTTGGAAGGATGGCCATGAGCTTGGCGCGGGTGTCGGCTGGAACGGTAGATAGCGGTTGATCGCCGTCTATACCGTCGAGGATCGTCGAGACTTGGCCGCGAGAGTTTATCTCAGACACCACGCCATCTGACATCTTGCCGGATGCGTCGGCGACCTGGGCGTTCGCTTGCGCCGGCGGCCGCATGCCTGCCGTCATCCCGCGCTGCTCTAGCGGTGGCGACTGAGCGACGGCCTTGCCATCATCCGGGATGAACTTGACGCCCGACTTGAGGAACGGCTGCGACGCCATCTCCTTGTCGCCAATGTCACGCGCAACCGGGACGTCGAACCGATCGGCTGCAGCCGTCTTGAAGCGGCCGCCCGTATCGTGGACCACGCCCTGGACATTCTTGAGCGTCTGCTCTTTGCCGTCTGGCCCGATGAACGTGATCTCGGGTATCGTGTACTTCTTGCCGTACTGGTTTGGATTGCCAGCAAGCGTGATGTATTGAGATCGGCCACTGGCAACATCGTCGAGTGTGCGAACCTCGGCCTTGCCGTCTGGCCCTTTCCGAGCAGCGGCGTATCCACCCTCCATTTTGGCGATGTCGGAGCCCGGTTTCTGGGGCGAGTACGCCGAGAGTTTTGGTGTGATTTCGTTTCCGCCACCAGCCGGAGACGGCCGCGAGCCACCCTGCCAGTACGTCTTGCTGGTATCGTAGTTGCCGCCGTACCGCTTGCCACCCTGCCGGGCTTCGACCGGCTCAATGTGCCAGTCTTCATGGTCAAGCGGGAAATTCAGGCCGAACTTCTTGGCATTGGAGTGAACCCATTCAACCGCTGCTGTTCGCTTGCCGCCAAGGCCAGCGCCACGATCGCCGTACTGTAGGTCCACTGCCTCGCCACTTTGATGGCTTGAGCCGCCTGGGGGTGCAACGTGCTTGCGCGCTTCCGATGCCGAGCCGTACTTCTTGAGTGCGTTATCCCAGAGCACCGCTTGGCGGCCAGCATCGCGATGACCAGAGATGATACGAACGTCGTGGCCAGCCTCTTGCGCGGCTGCTGTCAGCGCAGCGAGCCGGTCTGTCATCACGGGATGAAGGTTGTCGATGTCCGACGTGCGCTTCTCGTAGCCCGGCGCAAGGCGCGATTGCAGATAGGCTTTCGGATCTTTCTCGACCGGACCGCCGCCACCCTGCGGCCCATCATCGTACCGAACGCCATCGGGCGGCCGCGTCGGGTATGTGCGGATGTCTCGGAGCACTTCGTCGGGATCGTCACCGCGCTGCAGCCTGGATTCGATGTGGCGCTTCTCGGCCGAGGTGGCGAATTCTTTCTTGATCTCTTCCTTGCGGTTTACCGGTAGGCGCGAGGACTCAATACGGACCATACCGCGACCGATCGAGTCCCGCAGTCTGTCGGGGTCTTTGTCCAGGATCTTCAGCTCGCCATCAAGACCGCCCTGCACGTCGGCGATGTGGTAGTTGTCCCGCTGCTTCGTCTCGATGTTGCGCGCTTGCCACTCGCGCTCCGTCGCCATCCTGCGGAGCTTGACGTCGTATTCGCCCTTCTTGGCCTCGGGCACGCCCTTGAACCACTCCCGCGCGTCGGCATCAAATGCCTTGACGTAACTCTCGCGGAATCCATCCCCTTCGGGGTGGATGTTGCGCTCAGCGTCGGCCAACCGTTCTTTCTGTTTCAGGTCAAAGTCCAGGAACTTGACCGTCGTCTCGTATTCCTGGCGCTTCTCGTCCTCTTTCCCAGCAGCAGCCAGAAGACCGCCGAGCGACTTGCCGAGGTTCGCGATGCTCAAGCCCAGGGCAGCCTGCGCCTTGCCGGGAGCCTGCGCTGCGGACGCATCGTAGGTCTCCATCTTGCGCGTGTCTTGCCAACGGTGGTCGGCGATCGCGTTCTGATCTGGAATTCGCGCCATGGACCTCAACCAGTCTTGATGGGATCGTAGTAATAACTACCGCCCGAACTGCTACCGCCGCTGCCCTTGAAAGCGCCACCGCCACTGCCGAACACGCCCGACACACCCGAAATCACACCGGCCGTGCGCGTCGTCTGGGCGGCCTTGCGATACTGCTCGGCTTCATACACGAGGATGTTGGCTTGGCTCTGCCGACCGGCCCGGGCTTCCTCACCCTCCCAGATCGTCGCGTCGCGGTTCAGAATACCGCGCTCGGCCGTGTCCGTGGCAACCTGAAGGGCAGAGCCGGAATCGATGCCGCCGCCGCTGTTGGCGAAGCCTGCCCGCTGGTCGGAAAGGATCTTCTTCGTCTTGCGCTCTTGTTGCTGCGCTTCGCGCTGCTTGATCGCCGAGTCTTCGAGCCCCTGGCGAAGTTGAGCCTGGGCTTCAGCGTCTTTGATGTTTGCCTGTGCCTCTTGCGCGTCCGCTTGCCCTTGAGCGGACATAACCGCGCCGGCGGCGCTGGCGATTCCGCTGATCAGCGGGGCTATGAGAGCTAGTCCTGCCATTTAGTTGTTCTCCTCGAAGCGGATGCGCCACGCCTTGAACCCGCCCATCAACCCCTCGTACAGGATGATGTCGGCAGGCTTCTCCATGGCCTTCAGTGGTTTGAACCCGAGAACCCTGAGGAACGCTTCGGCGTTCGGCATGCGGGTGTCACACAGGACGTAGACCTCGCGCGCGCCGCTATCGCGGATCATGGCGATGCTCTCGCGGATCAGCCGGATCAGCCACAGCCCGTGATTACGTATGTTCTGGTCGTGGATGAAGAACGACGCCCACACCCGATCCTGGATCGTGCTGAACCCGGCGTAGGCGACCGGCTTGCCGTCCTTCGTCATCGTGCCGCCGAACACATCAAACAGCACCTCTTCGATCTCAACGCCGTCTGACGGGTGATACTGGCGGAACTCGTAGCCCTCTGGCGGCGTGTTGAACTTGTCTAACCAGTTCGTCATGGGACGCGCTCGCTCAGTTCGTGGCCAACAACGAACCCGTCGATCCAGGCTGGACCGGGGGAGTTGAGCCGGATGCACATGCGCGGGTCGGTCTGCAGTTCGCTGTCGGGAACCGTGTAGGGATCGGTCGTTTCGGTCACCAAGGCCGGGCCCGAGCCATAATCATCGCTCTCCATCCGGTCATCAAGGCGGTCCATCACATCGAAGCTGCAGCCATATTCGATGCCGCCGCGGATGGTCTTGCGCAGGATGAAGCAGATGTCGACGGGGCGCCCCTGTTGGGCGAGGGCAGTGCCCTGCTTGGCGCCGAGCGCGAGCTTGGGGCCCTTGTAGAAACCTTGATACCCGAGCCCGATGACAGCAGTGCTTGCTGCAGCCGGCAATATTACGTCGCCCGACGAGACCGCGAACGTACCAGCAAAATAGCCATCGGCCCAGACCTGGACGGTTTGCCCTTCCAGGTGATCCAGCCCGTCGAATGTCGTGCGAGGCGAACCCGAATACGCCACGTAGCTGTCGAGCCGACAAGCAACGTTCTTCGTCTCGTAGTAAAGAGGTCCAAGGCGCTCAAGATACCGCCGCGTCTGGCCGTTTACCACGCGCTTGACCGAGATGAACAGTTCGTCCTGGTTGTCGCCAACCCCCGGCAGTGTGGTGACCGACTCGATGATGCCGCCAGCCCCTGGCGACGACCACCGGCCCCAGCCGAGCACGTTCTCTGACGGGTCGAACAGCTTGAGCAGCATCTGGCCATCGCCGCGGATGGCGCACACTCGGCTGTCTGGCCGGCGCATGACAGCAAGCTGGCTGACACTTGGCCGACCGATGTCACGGTGAAGCGTCGTCAACGGCCGCGCCACGTAGTCCTGGAGCTGGACGTTGTAGACGATCTCCATCAGGTGAAAGCCGGAGTTGTCGATGTAGAGACACCGCGTGTCGATCTTGATCGGCTGGATGTCGCCGACACCATAGGTCGACATCTCGCGGACCGTCATGTTGGTCGTCGACAGTGGCTCGTCGAATGCGTTCGACCGCACCACAACCTCGGCGCCCTCGGTGCCGATGATCAATCGCCCGAGGCCGATCATCCACTGGCCTTCGTTGGCCGCTCCGACTGCTACATCTCGAGCAATTGCAGACGAGTTGCCATCGTCTCGCTCATGGCTTTCATAGGCACCCGAGTAGGACCCCCAGAACCGGTCCGAGCGCAGCGTCCACAGCCGGCCGTCGAACTCGGTGACGGCGCGCGGCCAGCCGCGATAGTCGCTCCACGCGCCCTCCTCCCAGTTCTCGGTCGACGTCGCTTGGGCCAAGTTGTCGAGGACTTCCATCAAGACTTGCGTGGCGCTGACGTAGTTCGTCACGCGAACGATGCCTTCCGTCGACGAACCAGCGTGGAAGATCGTGACCGTCGCGCTACCTGACGTGTATTCCCCGGTCTCGACGCCAACCCGATAAAACACTCGGTTGTTGTCGAGACCGTCGTTGAACGCCAGGGCGAAGCTTGTGCCGGCGGTTGCAACCGAGACGCTACCGCTGGTCGACGACGAGGTCGTTGCGTTGGCCCACGACGTCGTGTTGCCGATCGACCGCTGGATCCGAACTGTCCCGGTTAGGCCTGTCCCGACCGTGAACGTCAGTGCGCGGGACCCGCCTACGCCCTGCACTTCAACCGGGTCGGTCCATTGGTCATCTCCCGACACGACGCGAGACTCGAACTGCCCTGGGTGAGTGAGGCGGAATAGTGCGCCGACGTGGCCCGTTTTGAAGAAGTCCCGCGATGCGTCAAGTGTGCCGTTGCCAACACGCACGGACGGGGTGAGCCTCAGTGAATTGTCGGTGTTCGGGTCCATGAACGGACCGTCGACCTCTTCGGTCTCGGTGACGCTCCACGAATTGTTGTCCCAGCGCTCTATGCGCCTTTGGCGCGTGGTGCTGATCGCAACGTACATGACGTTGAGCGTCTGGTGGAAGCGCAGCGACTGGTGGTCGTCTGACTCCCACGGCGTGGCCAGTATCAAATCGCCAGCGCTGGCGATCGCGATCGTCTCGACCTCAATCTGGCGATAGGCTGACGATGTTATCTCGACCCAGAACGATCCGACTGGCCTGAACGCCAGCGAATGATGCCCCGTCCGCAGCTTGCGCTCTTCGATATACTGCGTGCCGCCGGCCGACGACCCGACTTTCAGGATCACCGGGCCGTGGTGGACGTGAATGTTCAGCGCGTGCAGCACGTCCGGAGTCGATGTCGAGACCTGCTGGCGGATACCAGCGATCGCAGAGCCGTTCGAGTTGAGGAGCAGGCGCCCGCTGCCTACCGTTGCCGATGCCCCGGACGTGGATATGTCCGTCCATCCGCTCAACGATGAGGCGAACGTCCCGTTAGTGATCGTCGCACCTGCCGTTGGACGCGCGATGATGTCGGCGTCTGCGTCGCCAGTCGCGATGCGCAAGGTTTGGTCGCCGAGGCACAGAATGAACTTCTCGCGCACGGAGCGCACGAAGTGGTGAAGCCTGAATTTCTCGGTCCCGAGGTCGGCCCGGAACCCAAACCCAGGGCGAAGCCCCATCGGTCCGTTGGCGTCAAGCCAGATGTTCAGGCACGTCTCGGAGCACGCCGCGTAGTTCTCAAGGGTGACGCGCGACAGCGTCTCGCTGCCGATTTCGCCGCCATTAAACACGACGAAAGGTGCCGTAAGACTGGACCTAGACATCAAAACGCTCCAACGGTTGAACGCGTTGTTGATAGATGGTACAGTGTCGTAAGACAGAGGGCGACGCGATGATGTCGGCGGCTAAAAATCTTGTTGGCAAGACTTTCGGCAGGCTCATAGCCATTGAGTGCTTGCCCGCAACAAGTCCTGGACGACACCTGAGGTGGCGTTGCAGGTGCGAGTGCGGAGATGAGGTTGTGGTGACCAGCGAAAAGCTTAGATCTGGCCACACCAAGTCCTGCGGATGCTTGAGGGGACGCCACAAGCACACGAGCCGCACCGCGCCACCATCGCCAACCTACACGTCGTGGCGAAACATGGTTTCGCGATGCACCAGACCCAATTCCACAAGCTACGAACATTACAGAAAACGGGGCATCAAGCTGTGCAAGAGGTGGCTCGTCTTTGACAACTTTCTCGCCGACATGGGGGAGCGGCCGCCAGGAACGACGCTTGATCGACTTGATAACGACGGGCACTATGAACCAGGCAACTGCCGGTGGGGCGACAAGAAACAGCAGGCCAACAACAGGTCGACGAACCAATTGTTCGAGTACCGAGGCCAGACCTACACGATGATCCAGCTTGCGCTGGCGACTGGCGTGCCGAAGGAAACGATTAGATCGCGTCTTGTGCGCTCCACAAGATGGACCATTGAAGACGCAATCAACACGCCAACCCTCGCCCACACAGAGCGCCGGAAGCCGAGACCCTAGCGCCATCAGCGTTGCTCGCGGTCAATGTTGCCGCCGCGGCGGTATCCTCGAGCAGCGCGCGACCACGAACCATGCTTCTGGAGTTTGGTCGGGCCCTGCGTGGCGTCCAGCCCGATCGCGTCGGAGCCGAACCGCTTGACCGCCTTCATGGCATCGTCTTTGGCTGACGGGTTGAGCTTGGGCGCGGCTCTCAGGGCTAGATCCGCCGCCACGAAATCTGCAAACGTCTGAGACCACGCCCCCGGCTTGTCGATCCGCCGGTCGGACACATAGACGATGTAGACCGCTCCCATTGACGTCGCGATCTTGCCCTCTTCGATGGAGTAATCGAGAAGATCGTCCCCGTCATCGCCGGTATCCGAGACGTGCAGAACCCGCAGGCAATCGTTCGGTAGGGCGTAGTAGTAGTCGTAGGTCGATACGGGAACAGCCTCGAGCCGGCCGAGATTGGCCCGGGCCTTAGCGTGGTCCCATGCCGTCTTCTCGTGACAGTATTCGCAGGCGGGCAGCCAGTGGGTGTTGAGCGTGCGCACGACCTCGTTCTGTGCCGTGTCGCTCTGGAGCAGGTTAAGCCCCATGATGCCGACCGCGCTGTTGAATACCGTCAGCTTGGTGGGCATTAGGCGGCCTCAGCCTTCTTCGTGCGCTTGGCGAGCCATGATTCGGCGTCAGCGCGTGTCGGCTGGTTGTCGACGACGACATGGTGATCATCGACAACAGCCCACTGGCGATCTGGCCCGAGGAATTCGATGCGAGCGCCAGACAGATCGGCATCCGGCAGGCTGGACTCGGCATAGTCGAACACATGACGCGGCCGGCAGATCAGCGCGCGGGCGGCGTTGTCGGTGCGAATGACGTCGAGGCACAGAACGAAATTGCCGTGGACGTGCTTGATCTCAATGTAGTCGAGCGGGCGGATTTGCTCGGCTTTGGTCCACAGATAGCGGGGGTGCAGACAGTCCTCGATGGTGTGGTCTGCCGGGGCGATCACGGCCCAGCCGTTCCAGAGGTTTCCTGCCGGCTGAATGGCTTGGCTCGGTAGCTGCAGCGCGACCTTGCGGGCGGAGGCCGCTGCCTTGGTTGGTGTCTTGGCCATGATGTTCCTTGTTTCAAATGGAAAAAGGGCGGCCCGTTTGACTGGACCGCCCCTTCGCGTGCTTCAGATGCTCAGCGCTCGGCTTATGGCTTGACGACCAGGAATCCGATCTTGATGGCGGCGTTGAAAGCTACCGATGCGTGGTGGTTGGTGACCGTGATGACCACCTGACCAGCCGTTACCGTGCAGCCGCCGATGCCGGGCGTGCCGGTCGATGCGCCGGCGTCTGCCGTAGCCAGCACAAAATCGCCGGCCGCGATCTGGGTGTTGGTCAAAGTTAGCGTGTATTCGGCAGCCGCAGCAGTCGTCAGGGCTTCCGTCGTCACCACACCCCGAAGTGCAGAGAGCGTTGCCGCGCCAGCTACGGCAGTCGCCGTGCCGCTGCTGCCAGCGCCAAGGGTTGCACCAGCCGCAGCGACTGCGGTCGCAACGAACTCGCTGCTCGCCGTCAGTGCGGCCTTGGCTGTGGTGGCGAACTGACGGACCTCAACCTTGTCGCCAATGTTCATTCCGCGCTCTTTGGCATCGGAGATGAAGTTGGCGGCGGCCACGACGGACGGGGTGTCCGTTCCTTCGTAGCGCCACGTCTGGCCGGCGCTGCCGGCCTGGGTGATGAGCCGAAGCTCGAGGGAATCATATGCCATGTGATTGGTCCTTTATGACGATTGGGGGGGAACGAGGATCGTCGAGCGGGCGGTTACCACCCGCTCAGCGATTAGAGCGCGGTGGTGTCGTTGTGGGTCATCTTGACGATGCCGCCGACCTGCAGAGCCTTTGCGCCCTGGTAGGCAGACGTGCGGGCCCACGAGTAGTCGTGCTCTTCGTTCTGGCCGACCTTGGTCGTCATCTCACCCATGTTCAGGCCGTGACCGACCGAAGACTTGTGGTAGACGAAGCACGACGCAGCCGAGGTGCCGACGCCAGGCAGGTTGGGGTGACGGCACCACTTCACGCCGTTCCAATCGCGCCACATGGTGTACTTCATGAAGGGACGGTCTGGCACCCAGTCGCCGCTGGCGAACTGGTTGATCTTCATCGCGTGCGCCCATGCCATTGGAGTCAGCAAGCCGTAGAGCTCGCCATCGTCAGGGACCTGGTTGGCGGCAAGGATGGCCGTCGACTCGAGCAGCGAGCCGAGACCCATGCCGGCGATGGTCCCGCCACCGTTCGTCGCGAACGTGGTGGTTGCGAGCTGCGTCAGGATGAGGTTGTCGGTCTTGCGATTGATCGAGACAACACCGCGGCGCTGCATCGACGTGCGCTGCGGCACCGACGATGAAACGATCTGGAAGTTGTTCTTGCGGGCGAGGTGGTGCGACTCGGCGAGCACGCACGTCTGGCTCGACTGGTCGTCCGAAGCGTAAGGGATGTTGCCGTTCGCACCGCGGGTAACGGCCTCGTCGGCCACACCTTCGATGATGAAAATAAACTTGTCGCCCTTGACGTCGCCTTCGGTCGTTACAGTGCCACGGAGGTGGGACTGCTTCTGCTCGTACACTGGAGTGAACTCCATGTTGTACTTCGTCTGCATAATTGTGATGTCGGCCATTGTATCTCTCCTGAGTTGAGCCGGTTGGGATCAGTCCGGGAGAACGGCGCGTCGGGTGCCCGCAGGTGGCGTTGGATCGGGGTGCCGCGCACGCGAAGGTGCGACGGGCCGACACGAATGCCGCCGTGTGAGTCGATCGGTGCTGTCCTGGGTCTAAGGGTCGTGCTGCTCGGGCCGGGTATTCTGGGGTGCCGGGCGTAAAGGACCAAACTGGAAATGGGGTTTGTGTTGATCGGATCGACACATCGGAATGGACGTGTCGATGGAACCGAGAATGGTGCACTTGTAAGGATTCCTTACAGGTGCGAACTTCAGTCGATAACGCGTACCAGCCCGCCGTTGAGCCAAACCGGCTGGCGGCGAGCCTTGATGATGTCCGTCCCGCGCATCAGCAGGACGCAACGGGCGTGGCGGGTGGTGACGCTCAGAACCTTTTGATCCTCGACCAGCACCGGCTCGTCTCTTGGTTTTGTCGTGCTCTCGTCCATCACCACCTCTTCAGTTCATCATTGGACCAGCATCTTCTCGGGCGCGATCCTCGGGCATGATGCCGAGGTCGACGTCTGTCGAGTTGACCATGTCGCGGGCACTTTCATCGTCGAGGCCGATCTCGATCAGCTTGACTTGGTAGCGCGCGCTCCATTCCGGTGTCGTCTTGGCGAAGGTCGGAGGTGGTGGCGGCTGGACAACGACCGGCGCGCGGGGCGCAACCGGGGTGGCCGCAACAGGCGGCCGTGACTCTGCCGCCGCCTCAAGCGCTTTGATCCGAGAACATACCCGCGCCCATTGCTTGGCGTCGGGCTGGTCGGGGATGTTCTCGCTGAAGCCGTCGAACCACGCGAGAAACTTGTCAAGACTGTCCATCGGGTGCTCCGGTCATAGCCCGCGCCGCGTCACTTCCGCCTTGACATCCGCTGCTGCTTGGCGATCAGCTTGTCGAGGGTCGCCTGGGTATCGGCTCGCGCGTAACCCTTCGGATCGGTGTCGCGCGTGGCGATGATCTTGGCGATCTGGGCATTCGTGTCTTCGCCGTCGTCCCCGTCGCCCATGTCGAACGCGCCTTCATCGGCCCGTTCCTTGGCAAGGTCCGCCATGAAGTTGACGAACGGGGGGAAACTACCGAGCTTCTGGCCGTTCTCAAGCCGCATCGACAGGAAGTCGGTACGCTGCTGGGGCTCTGTCCAGCCGTATTTGCCGAGACCGTCGGCCATCATCCGGTTGGTGAGCTCGACGACCTGGGGGAACGCCTTGCCGTGGAAGCCCTTGATTTCCTGCTCGCCCTTGCGATCAAGTGCCATGGCTTCAGCCGCCTTGGCTGCATTGGCGCGCTGCTGGACGGCGAAGTACATCCGGCTGGCGACCTCGACCTGCTTCTGGTTCGCGCCGGCCGCGTGCATTTCCTGCTGGAATTCGCCGATCAGCTCGGTGTCAAGCTCCGAAGGGGTGCCGTATTCCTTGGGGATCTCGAACTTGTAGTCCTCGGGCTTCTCGGGGATGCCCATCGCCTTGCGGAACCGCTCGACCTCTTTCGGGTCGTCGTTCTTGCCGGTTGGGATCTTGACCCGATCGCGCGTCACTTCGCTGATCTTGGCGTCGGCCGACAGCGCAGCGTTTAGAACGTCGTAGGGGGACGAACGCTTGGCCAGATACGGCTTGGCCTTCTCGCGCTGCGTCTCGGGCAGTCCGGCAATCATCTTGTCGCGCCACTTCTCGTCCCAGTTGGCGGCGGTCATCTGACCGTCGGTCGCCTTGTCGGCGGCGCCAGCAGCAACCTTGGTGGTCTCTTGCGTACCCGCACCACCTTCATCAGCACCGGTATCGACCGTGTCATCGGCATCGAGCGCGTCGGCGTCGTCGTTCATCATCGGAGGCATTAGTCTTGTTCCCCTTGCTCGTCGTTGCGCACGGGCGTGTTCATGAGCTTGACGATCTGCTGACCGACAAACTGCTTGCCCATTGCAAAGTTGGTTGCTCTGTCCGCGTCCGTGCCGCCTGGCCTGAACGGGTTTTCGTAGGTGCCAGACGCGAACACGATCCACTCCATGGCCCGCATCTGCTGGTAGCCATCGGCTCGGCCTTCACGCAGCGCCCGGAACGCGACGACGTCGCTGTTGTCGTAGGGCGGCGGCATCCAGGGGTCGCGCTCAAGCGGCAAATGCAGGGTACGCTCTTTGACGAAACCGGTGTGCAGCGGGCGCTTGCGCGTGTTGGGCATGAGGCTCATTGAACACCTGCCATCATGTCAGCGAACGGGTCCTCGACGTCTGGGAAGTCGTCGAGCGGATCGATCGGCTGCTCTTGCTGCCCCTGCTGCTGCTGGCCGAACATCGCTTGAAGCTGAGGCAGCATCGGCACCGCGCCTGCGGCCTTGGCTCCGGCCCCGGCCGCCTTGTCGGCGAGGCCGGCCATCGCATCGGCCTTCTTCATCTCTTCCATCTCGGCGATCTGGGCGGCGCGCGCATCGCGCTCTTCCTTGATCTTCTCAATCGGGACGAGCCACGAGGCCTCGCCGCCGAGGTTCTCCATCGTGTCGCGAGTCATCTTGTCGAGGTCGACGTTGTCGACGACCTCGGGCTTGATCTGGAGAAGCGGGGTGAGAAGCTCGACCGTCTCCCGAGCCTTCTGGACCTTGATGCGCTTGTAGGCTTGGGAGACTGGGGTATCGAATACCCAGTTGATTTCGCCGGCCTTGATCTCGGCTGGGATCGACTCGACCGGGCCGAAGTAGCCGAGCCGCATGTTCATCATGAACAGCGTCGACAGCACGCGCTCGTTGTCTGCCTCGAACGGCTCGAACACCGGGCCCGCCGACCGGACGTACTCGGCAACGCGCTCGGACGCCTCATAGGCCGTCATGCTGCGATCGGACGGCAGCGAAAGCTTGTTCAGGAAGAACGCCGCCTGCAGGATCTGGCGGGTGTCGACCTTCATGTCGAGGCCGATCTTGACGTTGCCGCCGGTCTCGAGAGGACGAACGATGTCACCGAACCGCTCGTCGTAGTCCATGTCGAGCCACGTGACCGAGGCCGGGTAGTTCTTGACGCTACCGAGCACAGCATCGCGCTTGGCGAGCAGTGGTGGTGCCACGGCCAGTTCGCCGGCGTCCATGATCACGCGGGCCTGGGACTGAAGAACGCGCCCGTCGACAAGGGCCAGCGTTGCAGCCGGGGAATACCCATAGGCGCTATCGCTCACACGCCAGCGACGATGGAGGATCGGGAACTCCCAGTACCCACCGACGCGCATGAGCACGCCGCTGTCGGGGTTTATCGTCAGGGATGCGAACGGCTTGCCGCCGAGCTTGCCGCGGGGTAGGTCGTACCGCCCGATGTCGGCCGCTGGCATGACGACGTGGCGGAGAGTGATTTCTTCGTATGGCGCCTTCTCAAGCCGCTCCTGCTGGGACGGGGTGAGCATGTCGAGGCCGTACTGCTGGACGGCGGCCCTGAGCGTCTTCTTGAACTTACGGTGGTTGACGTCGACATCGCCAGAGCGATTGACCGACCATGCGTTGTCTCGAGGGTGGCTGATCTCGAAGAGGTAGCCGGATCGGTCAGGGGCTTCCGTCAGGATCGGGACCGCGTTGCCGAACGACACGAAATCGTCGTCGCAGTCGGCCATGGTCTTCTGAAACCGCGACCGTCCGCTATAAAGTTGCCGCCGCATGACATCGCGGGCGTAGTCGCTGAAAACGTTGGCGGCGTGCGTCTTGCGCCAATCGTCGGCGGGCTCGGGCCGGAACCACTCTTTACTTCGAGGGCGGAGGATAGCGCCGATCGCACCAGCCAGATCGCGGCGAGCCTGGGCCGGGATCGACTCGTACATATTGTCGGCGTACTCGTCGCCGTCGGTGCGCTCGCGCGTGAAGTTAGCCCGCTCGGGGTAGATCAACTCGGCAATCGTCTGGTGGAGACTGTCGAGGTTGGCCTTCTTCGCAAAAAGGGAATCCCCGAGTTGCAGCATCTCCCGGCCGAGGTGGCTCATCTTATCCTGTCAGAACTGCTGTGCCGCCGAGGCCAGCCTGTTGCGTCATCATCGGTGCAGCCCCGGCATCGCGCCGCTTCTTGGTCTGCGTCTGCGTGCGAGTGTTGGCTGGTGATGCGGCGGTGGACGCCAGACCGGCTTGGCCGTCCTTGGCCTTCTTTTCCTCGCCGTCGACGCTTGATGCGTAGGACTGCTTGGCTTGTGCAGCGAGCGCGCCCTCTGCGGCCGACGTCGACGGGTCGTACTCGATTGTCGGCGGCGGCGGCGGCGGGAGAGATGCCGTCGTCGGCGTGGATTGCTTGGCTCCGCCCATAGTTTTACCTCAACCGGTTAGAACTGCTGGGCCACCCATGCCGCCCATGGGGGACACCATGCCGGCGGCCGGGTCCATGGCTGGCTTAGGCTTCCGGCGGGCGGCAGGCTGACCGCCAGGGGGTGGTGCCGCCCCCCGCTGTGGCTGGCCAGTGGATGCCAGCATGGTCGACGACTTCAGGCCGTCGGACTCGTCGTCTGCATTGGTCGCCGACGTTGAGGCTGAGGCGTCGCCCCGAGCCTCCAGCGCCTTCTTCGCGGCAAGCTGAGCCACGTCGACGTCGGGCGTCTGCACCTGCGCCGGGGCTGCAACAGGGGCGGCGGCAGAAGATTTCTTTCCAGACATGCTAGGGTCTCCTGGTTAACCGGTAAGGACGGCTGGTGAGGCGAGCGCCCCGTTCATGTTTGACACCGCAGCGGCTGGGTCCTTGGTGACGCTACCTGTCCGCTTACGGGTCTGTGGCGCTGCGCCAGTAGCCCCAAGCCCCTTGCTCTTTGTCTCTTCGGCCGCTTCCCGCTCAGCAGCCGATGCCGATACACCCACAGCTTTGGTCTGCTTGTCGGCAAAAGCGTTCGGGTCAACCTTTGGCGGCGGCGATGGTGGTGGCGGTGGCGGTGGTGCCGGTGGTGCCTGTTTGCCTGACATGCTGACGTCTCCCTTTAGCCAGTGATGATGGCTGGTGCGCCCATGCCGCTGGCGCTCATTGATGCGGCGGCCTGCGGACCTCGAAGCGACTTATCCCCGCGTGGCCCGGTCGGGCGCGGCTGGGGGCCGAACTGCTGGACCGCGCCGAGTTGGGCGCGCGTAATCGCTGGCTCTTTGTCGCCAGCGTCCCGGTCCTGGTTGAGGTCGTTGGCGTTGCGCGATGCTGCGCCGGCGCGCTGCGTCGCGATCGCAGCGGCCTCTCGCTTTGATGCGATTGAGTCCTCCACCGGCATGGCCGACGGCGGCTGCGGCGCAGGGGGCTTTGAAGCTCCACCACCACCCATTTGACTCTCCTTTATGTCTGGAACAGACTATATTTCAATAACTTAGATCTAAGCCATTGTTGTTGCTGCTGTTTCAGCAACGGATCGCTGAACGAGACCGAATTTCAACGACTTAGCCTTGCTCGCCGCCGTCTGAGCCTTCATCGTCCTGGCTGCTGCGACTGCGGCGGTAGTCCGAGTGAAGCTTGCGGCCCCCGATATCGGCCTTGTCCTGCATTTGTCCCCGTTTGGGCCTATCCTCGCGCCGCCGCTTCTTTGTGTCGCCCGAGAACCACGCCATCACCACGGCGTCGCCCTTGTCCGGCGATCGCCCGAGGCGCTTCTTGATGAGTTCCTTGTCCTCGATCTGGATCATCAAGCCAGAGATCGGCTTCCATTTACAGGCGGCCAGCTCGCGCCGAAGCTCAGGATCTGGCGGCAGTGCGATCTTGAACGGGCTTGTGGGGTCGAGCGATTCGCGAAACCGCCACCACATCTCGGCTCGGATGTTGCGGAACGACAGCTTGCCGTCCAGCGACCGGCCGGTTGATCCCGCCCCTGGGACGATGCCGGTGATGTCGACGAGGTCGTTGCCCTTCAGGAAGTCGTAGCAGCTACCGCCCCAGCCCCCGCCGAGGTCGATGTTGATTGTCGCTCCGTCCCTCATGTGGACGATTACCAGCGCGGCGGCGGTCGGTCCGTCCGGCGTCTCGCGGCCTGGCTTGATGATGAGCGGCTCGAAGTAGTCGCCATACCGTGGCGCCAGGACCGTCCGATCTGCGCCGCCTTGCGCGATGTCGACCCCGATCGACGTCATGCCGATGTTGGCTGGCCGCTTCGGCGTCCACCTTGCCTGGGCTGCGACGATCCACTCTGTCGGGATCACCTGGAATTCGTCGTCGACGAACGACGACTTGAACTTACCGTCGCGGAGTGCGTCGCGGAGTTCCTTGGGCATGCGGTCCAGAACCGCCGCATACCCCGACCGCATCAGATCCGGGTTGTCCTCGAGGTGTGCTGGAATGAATGTCCGCGACCGCGGCGGTAGGATATTCCCGTCGAGGTCGCGCGGCGGTCGAGAGAATGTCGCGAGGTGCGCTAACGCCTCTTCCTTCGTGCGGTAGAAAACTTCGCGGGTTTCGTCGCTGTCCTCGGACACGCGCACCGGGTAGCGCAGCTCCCCTGGAGCGGCCGGATCGTCGTGTGTCTCGTCGAGCCACGGCCCCCAATACTCGATGACCCACAGACCGTTCTCGTCGAGCGGCGGGTTGCCAGTTGAGACCACCCGACACCGCTGCCCTTCTCTGGTCGAGCGGTTCCAGCCGATTACGAATTCATACTGCGACCGGCTGAAGTGCGTGATCTCGTCGAAGCCTTTCATGTCGGCAGCCCGTCCCTGCCAATCGACCTTGTCGTCTTCGTCCTTCAAGCCCGCGAGCTCTATGGTCTGACCTGTTGGTAGGCGCCATAGCCCTGTCTGGTTGTTGAGCCCGTCGGACGAGCCGAGTATCGTCGTAAGCTCCTTTACGAGTCCGCGCAGCTGCACGCTTTCACGGCGGAACAAGTGGATGTCGTAGTGCTCGTTGACGGCTAACCCGCAAAGCAGGGACGATTTACCGCCTCCGCCGGCGCCGCCGTAGAACAGCTCATCCGCCTCGCAGTAGTACGCCTGCGTCTGCGGTCCCGGGTTTGGAACCCACAGCATGTCGCTGCACACTTGATCGGCGAACTGCTCGGCTGCCTGCTTTTCCTCGGGCGGGAGCGCTTTGAACGCGGCCAGGAACTCGTTGAACGACGCTCCGCCACTAAGCTGCCGGTTCGACATCGATCACCATGGATGGCTGCGACAGAGCTCGAGCCATGGCGAATGCCAGCCGGCGGGCGACCACCATGTCGGAGCGGTTGACGGTTTCGATCGGCCCGCCGTCCCGGCCAGTGTGCTCAAGGCGCTGTGTCTCGCGCCACTCCTTCGGCTTCCTCGCTGCCAGCCAGAGCTTGCAAGCGCCAGGATCAGGCGGCACGTGCTCGACGACGTCAGCGCGGACAACGGTGCCCTGGAAGCAGAACACCTTCTGTGTATCGTAGGTGTAGCCCACTGCACGCTGTGCCAATGACCGCTCGACCCGGTCGTCGTAACCGGCTTTCGCCTTGAGAGCATTGCAGAATTCGTCGTATCTGGTCTGCCAGCGCCAGATCGTTGTGACGTTCACCTCGAACTCTTCGGCCAGATCGTAGTCGGTCGCACCGCGCTCGCACATCTCCTTAGCGCGCTCTGCGAACTCCGGTTCGTACTTGGACGGCCGGCCTCGGAGTGTCGGCACTGCCTCGGTCACTGGCGGGGGAGGCGGTGGTGTCGACGCCGCCCCTGGTGCTGGACCTTTGAGCAGTGTCTCCCGGCTCTTTTCGGAGTAGGGAACCGTGCTCGGATGGTCAGGCTCTGGGAGTTCCCGGCCTTCGGCTCGAGCGATGGCGCGCTCTACTGCGGACGAGACGTGGTGTGGTGTCGGCTTGGATGCTGGGCGGAGAGGTTGGCGGTCGATCTTGACTGCCTTCTTAGCGGCTATTGCTTCTTCGAGGTCGACTTGGCGTGGTGTGGCTTGGACCTTCGGGGTCAGCTTGCGCTTTGGCACCCGCTTGGCGGGGGGTGGTGTCTTAGATTTGGTGCGTCGTGGTGGTGTCTTGGCCATCGGGTTGCTCCCTCTCGGGCATTTTGGCTATCTGCAAAATAAGTGAAGTATGGCTGTTGACATACGCCGCAGATGTGCTAGATTGAAATGGTCAACACGGCATTAAGCCAACCCAAAGGATGAAACTTACCGCGAAGCTCGCGAGCATGACAAGCGCTTGTCCGGTGACGCGCTTGTTGCACACCGCAAGCAAACAAATTTACCGATGCCACCCGAACTCGAAGCTCTGGTTAACGGGGTCAACGGCCGCGCCACCACACACACCTACACGGCATTTGCGGTTAAGGAACTTGTCCTAAGCGCGGAAGAAAGACTCGAACGCGCTGGTGTGAAAGTGGCCAATCGTCCAGGAACAACCGTCACATGCGTAAGCGAGACTGCACGCAGCGGCATTGCAAACCGCCTTGTTTTAACCCGTTCGACCGTGGGCTGGTTGCTCACAGCGTTTGAAAAGATTCAGATTGTCCAGCGTTACACAGGCCTTGGCAGAGAAGAAAAGATATCCACGACAATCACTGAAGAAGCAAAGGCCGACATTGTTAAAAACGCCATGCATGGGTTTGAAGTTGTCAAGCCAACGATCGTGCAAAATGCAGCCTGACGCAATGACACCTAACGACATGGCCCGAGCGCGAAAGCGTCTCGGGCTTACCCTTGAGCAGCTAGCGACGATGCTCGGCTATCAAGGGATCCAACGCCGCCAGATGCAGCACGACCTTGAGACGGGACGTCGTGTTGTCCGAGAGCCACAGAGACGACTAGTCGAAGCCTACCTACGCGGCTATAGGCCGGACGATTGGCCAAAATGATTAACTGTAAGCGCAAATCAGTGGCTATTGTGGCAACATCGCGTAGGTGCCGGTCTGTTCCGCGTTGGTCGGGCGCCACTCAATCGAACCTGGGTGTCATCGGATCTTGGCCTCTGGCGGAAGGTCTGAGATGCGCACAAGGTAGAACTCGCCGTTGCGGTTGCGGTAGGTGAACGCGTAGTCCTGCGGTCGAGCGAGGAAGTCGAGCAGATCCAGGATCATAGCCAATCTCCGTCGACGGTCGGCGCGTGGGCGCGAAGAGACGGTGACTTCTCGTACCCTGCGGGCTTGGCGCATGTCTCGGTCCTCGGCATACCTTCGGCGCGGAAATCGCCAGAGAGAGCCGTGAAGTCCGGGCGCTCTTCCGTGGCTTTCCAAAAGGCGGGATCGTCCCAGATCAAGCGATTGTTCGGAACCGCGCAGACGTGGCCAGTCCCGGAAAAAACGACGTGCAGGTGCTTGTGCTGCTCGAAGTGAAGCGCGAGATCGTTGCCAGTCCAGTCCACCGTAAACCGATACTCTGCCGGTGTTTTGTCCGGCAGCAGAAAGGCGCGGCCGCGACGCAGTAGATCGAACTCGCAAACGCCAAAGTCGGGCGAGAAGCAATCCCACGGCTGCACGGCAACCGCTGGCAATGGCGGGCAGGGCTTCCAGCAGATCGCTTCGATCGGCACCAAGAAGCTGGCACCGCCGAATGTCTCGGTAAAGACGCACTGAAACAGCAGGCTGTCGCCGCGCTGGCACCGAATGGCATGGGCAACGGCTGGCAGGAATTCGCCTTGTCGGTCCACCCGGTTGCGTGTGTACTCGCGGCGGACAAGACACTCGAAAAAAGGGATGTTCCCAAGAATGTAGGCCATCAGTGGACGCTCCGAATGTAGGCCATCAGTGGACGCTCCCGTCCATCTTCCACCGACCTGCCATCTTCAGGCTGGCTACGGTGCGCTCGTCGAAAATCATGACGACGGGCATGTAGTAGGACCGGCCGGCCACCTTACGGTGGAACAGGAAAGCGAGCCGTTGCTGCGCTGGATACTCCTGGACAAGGACATCGTCCTCGCTGATCTGCACCGGATAGAGAGCGCCCTTCTTGCCGAAAGCGGCGGCGGCCTTGGCCCGCGCCTCGGTCCACATCTCTGTGTCGGCCCACTTGCGGAGCGGAACGACCACAAAACTGCGGCCGAGCCCTTCGATCAACTCGCCATTGACTTTGTCCAGCATTTCCTGTTGCCTATCGCAAGCTGATGAAGTGTGGCCAGCGGCATCAAAAAGGCACAGAGGGGTCTGCTGCCACCTGATTGAAATGCCGCTGGCCGACCCCCGATCGAGATATCTCCCGCCGGGTAACTTGGAATTCGAGAGTAGGGGACGGCGGGCCGGGATCGTCTACGCACCAGCCCGCCGCGTTCTCAGCACTGGTCCGCGTCAGGATGTACTAGGCTCTCCGGGCTGGGTGACGTGCAGCACGATGCACCGGCCTACATTCGCGTCAGCCCGAATCAACTTGCGCATCTGATCTCTCCCTTGCTGTCTACTCTTGAGGGGGAACGCAGCACTAAGGGGGGGTGAGATTTCGGATAGTCGGAACCGGTCCATCGTCACACGCCGGTACAGCGCCGGGGCACGTGAGTGCATCGGGTGCGTGAGGTGCCGCGCTGTGTGGGTGTTGGCAGATTGACCAGAAAGCAAAACGCCCGGACATCCTTGGTGGGTGCCGGGCGCAGTTGCTGACTATACTGATTTCTATACCCGCGCCGTGGAATTTGCGCAAGCGGTTTTCTTGCATTTTTCGCAAGTAACTACGCTTTGCTATGTGGCAGGGTGTCGCACCCAGTCTCGAACATGCCGCTCAAGAACCAGCTCAATATAGTTCGTAAGGCTCCGCCGATCAGCGTCGGCGAGCGCTTGGAGGCGCTGCTTAAGATCGGGGTCGAGACGCATAGAGAATGTATTGCTGCCCGGCGTCGGACGATCAGTGAAGCGCTTCGGCCAAACGGGCTCGTCTAACTCACCGTTAGCAATTCTAATTGCCTGCTCAATCGACGCGATCGCTTCGTCCACCGAGGCCGAGAACCATTCACCTTGCTCGCCGACGCGCTTCTTTGCGACAGCCAGAAGCCGGTGGGCCAGCCGCTCAACCCGCTCGGCATTGAGGATGATCTCGGTCACATGAATGACCTTCAACGTCGTATTCAACTGCAACTCTATCTGGCGACGCCTAACATTCGGCTGCTTCGAATGACCCAGTTTTATCGTGCCGTTAGGCGATTTCATCACGTAGAGGTGGGCGTTTGTTTTCATAGTTCACCCATGCGCTCAAGGGCATCGACAAGCAGCGCGCGATGGGTGTCGGCCATATCGCCGCCGTCTTTGCGCGCGGCGGTAACCCGCCTAATAGCTGCTTCCACTGCGACGGGAAGACGGACGTTGACGCGGACGAGCGCCGCAGCCTCGTCTGTGCGGGGTCGGCCACGTCCTCGTTTGACTGGAACATCTGTCATGATCACTAGATATGTCGGCCAAAAACCGACATCAAATCACGTTAAAGTGATAATTATTACATCTATTTCCTATTTTCGTCGGCCAAAAATATGCTATAATAAGATCATAGACGCGAACCATCCGAAGCGGCAGTGAAGCCAGCCGAGCATAGGGTGGGGAGAACCTAACCAGTTCCTGTGATCACACTACTCACCGTCTTCAAGGGCATCCCGCCCTGGCGGGGGAGAGAACCTCCCGGTGGGCGATCCATCAAGGGGCGAGCTCGACGCAAGGGTAACACTACGGCCAATATGACGATCGGCGGCGTCCTCCCCGTTCCGATCGGATTGAGGCTTAGGCTTGACCCAGATTGCAAGCTCGAGGCCGTCGACACAAGGTCCGCCCCAGTACGGATCGACGGTGATCGCCCTCCCGGAGGTTTCCTCCGGAGTGGCTGGCAATGGCCGGCCTTCTCGTCGGAGTCATGGTCTGCGGGAACGCCGTTCGCGAGGCTGGCATCAGCCAGATCGACCTGCGCTTCCTGGTTGCCGCCGTCGGGCTTATCGCCATCCCCGTGATGGCCTTGGACCTCGCCCGTCGACGACCGTAAAGCCATTGGCAAGACGCGCCGCAGGCGGATGCCAGCCCCTGGTGACAGTGCCCGGAGACTGACACCTGCCTGCGGCAGGGCGCTGGACAGGGGATGGTACCCCGACCCCAGCGTACACATCGGAACTGCGAGGTCACCGATGACGTGCCTTCTTACACTAAGCCTCAGGGTCCTGGCAATGCTGGCTGGGGTCGTCCTGATCGGCTCCCAGGTCCTGCAGAATATCGACTTCCTGGGATGGGCCAACCTCTACACGGGGATCGGCCTCGCCGCAGTTGCCCTGCCTGTCGCGATGGCAATTGCGGTTCCTGTAGCGGAGCATAGTTGGAGGTCTGGCCTATGGAGCGTGCTCCTGTGTGCCAGCATCACGCTCCTCGGCGGCATCTCTCATACGGTAATCGTGGCCATCGAGCGAGGGGTCCACGCGCGTGAGCAGCAAGCCGCCGCCCGATCCAACCACCGCCAGTCTCTGGCCCAGAGCGAATACGACCGCGCGATCGCCCGTGTTGGTCAGCTCGAAGACTTGGAATCCCAGCCCTGCGAGACGGTTCGCAGGAATGGAACCCCGCCGCGTGATTGCGTGGCGGCTCGGGGGAATACCGCTGAGGCGAGGACGGCTCTCGCAACGGCACGGTCTGCCCTCGAGATGGCTGGCGCCCCTGTCGATCAGTCCGGCATGCATAAGCGGTTCGGGTGGGCCGCTGATCTGATCGACACGGTGCATCCCCTGACTTTGCCGCTTGCGGTCGAGATGGGAGGGCTCGCACTCATCGGATTTGCGTTCCATCGCAGGCGCGCAGATCCCAGGCCCGGCGTCATCGAGGTCGTTCCCTTGACGGCACAAGACCGGGTTGTCGAAGAACTCCGCCGGATAAGGGAGGCGGGCATCGACTTGCCGTCTGTGCGCGAGGTCGCGCGCATTTACGGTGTTGGACACGGAACGGCTCAGCGCGCTCTTACTCACGTCAGACGCGCGTAGATGACAAACTCACAAGCCCCGCCGGGAGAAATCTCGAGCGGGGTTTTTTGTTGTCCGATTACAGGTGAAAAAACCGACACGAACCTATCGCAACCGTACCACAGCGTTCGATAACTCGTCGGCGTTCTGGAAATGACGGGCCAACTTCTCGCGGCCGATCAGACGTTGCTGATATTCGTAGTCCGCCATTTCGCTCTGAGAGAGCCTGTGATCGCCGTTGGCGCTGACAACCGTCATCGGACCTATCTCCTAGAGGTTTTCGATCTTTCGGATCAGCCCGATCAGGGCCTGAACGTCTTTGCGCAATTCAAGCGAAGCCTGCTTGCCCCCGTTTGCGGCCTTGAACACTTCCATCAACACGACGACAGCGCGCTTGGCACGGCTAATCTCGCCTGGGCTGATTGTGGTTTCGGCAATCACGGGGCGCTCTCCCTTGTTGATAATCCGAGGTTACTCCGTGTCTTCGGTTTCATCGTCGTCCGTGATGCCAACCATGATGACTGACAGCGGCCCCTTGGCAAACATCAGAGCAGCGATCTGCTCCCAAAGCTCCGACGATTTCAGAGCCTCGACAGTTTCATGCTCGATGATGATCTGCGTCTTCATGGCTGAGATTTCTCCACGTTTCAAAAATTGCCACGATCTTGGGCGTCCAATGTCGGGCGGACATGCTCAATCGCCCGATCCTTGCTCATCGTCCGCCAATCCGGCCAGTCGCGCGCCTCGTTCCGCGATTGCTTGCCCTCGATCATTCGGCACGCCATGGCCGCGACTTCGTTAGGATCGCGCCTCACGCCGTTGCAGTATGCCAGACGACGAGTCAGCCCATCGAGCGCCAGGATCACAACGTCAACCCACTCCTCGCTCTCGCCGTTGGCATCCAGCACCTCGACCAGCTCCTTGCGGATGTGATCAACAACGCCCTTGGTGCGCTCGCCGGGGCCGAACGTGGCGTGAGAGAACGCCATCTGGCGGATTAGGTGCTGCTGCAAATCCATGTGACCTTAGGAACCTCTGAACAGCCCGCGGATCATGGCACACTGGGGTCTTTGATTCGAGGGGGCCTGCCGATGGACCAGCTAAGCTTTGCGTCGCTCGACTTCGTGGCGAAGAAGAAGCTGA